>JACCDZ010808525.1_pt1 | contig 35483 bp, 30 predicted proteins | sample 7449551 | NCBI WGS metagenome assembly JACCDZ01 (sample SAMN15323452, study PRJNA562643) | freshwater metagenome | isolation source: river surface water | place: USA:Blue River Watershed | collected 2017-08-18 | reverse complement strand
GAAGATTCCGCACCCTATCTCGACATCATCAACGCGTCGTCACACGCGTCTCGCATACATTTACACACGCATTTCATCCCCAACTCGGCCGTTGCAGATTACTTTTCGGTCGCAGACTTGGTGGCTCAGCCCTACAAAAGCGCCACGCAGAGCGGCGTCAGCCAAATTGCCTACCACTTCGAAGTCCCCATGCTCATCACCAACGTGGGCGGCCTCCCTGAGCTGGTTCCGCACGGTCAAGCCGGCTGGGTCGCTGAACCCAACGTTGAAAGTATTTCCGACGGCCTAAATTCTGTCTTTTCCGAGGGATATTTACCCGGCATCAAATCACAACTCCCGGCATTAAAAAAGCAATTCTCCTGGGAGTCGATGGTTGTGAGGCTTTTACGGGTAGCTGGTAGCTGGTAGCTGGTAACTAGTACTTGGTACCTGCTACATAGACCAGAGACGAAAGACTCGAGACGAGAGACGGTACCATCTACCAGGTACCAGGTACCAGGTACTAAAACATAATTTTCTCGTAAACATTTAGACATATCAATTGTTCTAATTTGCAGTAAACGTTAGGGTTATGTTAAACACAATCATTATTGACAATCAGGAATACATCGAAATGATGGGATTCGTATTGATTAACGGAGAGTGGTTTGAAATTTAATTTCGAATCACAATTATTTTAAAAATAGTTTGTATCGTTGCAGTCGATGGCGAACTTAATTTCTAAGAAATACATTTTTCTACTTCTTGGGTTATTCTTTTTGAACTTCGTTTCTGCACAAGAATACGATATTCCTGAAACCAAAGGATTTGTAAATGATTATGCTGGCGTATTTTCCGAAAAGGAAGAACGTGAATTGGAAGACTCTCTTCAAAAATTTTATAAGCGCAGTGGGGTTCAAATTGGACTTGCCATTGAAGAAACTCTCAACGGTTTAGACAAATTTGACCGTGCCATGATGCTGGCAAGAGGCTGGAAAATAGGACAAAAAGGTGCCAATAATGGAATCTTGGTATACATCGCCATAAACGAAAGAAAATACCACATTTTGGTTGCTCGCGACATGCAAGGTGACCTTCCTGACGGATTGGTGGGCGAAATGGCCCGCAATGAACTCGTCCCCTACATAAAAGACGATCAATACTATAAGGGTTGTAAATCCATTTTAAATGCTCTAACGTCGGTGGCAGGCACAGGACGTAAATACGTCCCCGTGGGAAAACCCTGGTACGAAGAATGGATGCTCATCCCTACAAACTTTGCGGGTTGGGTTGCCGCCATCATCTTGGGAAGCATCATTGTACTCACCTGGGTCTTAGGAATATCAAGAAACTTAGCGCAGCGCAACCAATTAAATCAACGCGGTGCAGAGTTGGGAATTAAATTCAATAAAATAAAATAAACCATGATTTTTATAATTCTTGCGGCGATCATGATTTTGAGTTTCCTATTACTGGGAAACCTTCAAATGGCCAATAAAATGCGCATACTTTTGATTGGGATGGACGACCCATTTGTACAGCAAAAACAATTCAGAACGGGTTACAACTCCCTAAAGAATTTGGCGCCAGACTCCATCGAAGCGCTAAAAGCCAACCCTTTCTCGAAGAAAAACTGGGAAGAGGTTGAAAAAGTCGCCTCCTTACGCAAAGTTGCCATGGCCTCTGGCCTGACTGCAGCGCAAGCATCGGCCTTAAGCAGCAGCGAACTAGAACGAAGGTATTCAAAGTCGAGCAGCAGCTCGAGCAGTTCTGGGAGTTCCGACTCAGACTTTGGCGGTGGCGGTGGATTTGACGGCGGCGGCGCTGGCGGTGATTATTAAACTTTGGTACTAGGTACCGGGTACTAGGTGCCGGGTACCGGGTACTGGGATTTTAGGTGGAAAGCTGCGCAATAATTCGTATATTTGCACCCCGTTAAGAGAGGTGTCCGAGTGGTTGAAGGAGCACGCCTGGAAAGTGTGTATACGCCAAAAGTGTATCGAGGGTTCGAATCCCTTCCTCTCTGCGAAATTACTTATTGTTTTAACCTTAAAACCCCGTAAGCCCAGTGTTTTCGGGGTTTTTTGTTTTTAGGAATTTCTAAAACGCCCCTAAAAATACCAAACTTCTGCGTACGCTCAGGGGATTGTGTTGACAGAGTCGACTCCCATCCCCAAAATTCGACCATGTGCATTGAATATCAACAACTTACAAAATTGTCCAATGTTGACAATTTTTGCTTAAAATATTGATATTCAATTTGTTAAATGCATAAAATGGTTGTAACTTTATGAATAAATACGAAAACAGCATGTTCCATACCTTCAGCATTCGGTTCTTTATCAGACGCTCAAGGTCTTCAGTTAATGAAGGAAAAATCATCTATTGCCGCTTAAATTATGCTGGGCAAAGAATAGAAATTACCACAGAGTACAGGATTGAATCAGACAAATGGGATGATAAGGCAAAGAAAGTAAAAGGTAATTCTTCCACTTCTCGACATATCAATAATTCATTAGAGGAGATTCGCAATAGGTATTTCTCCATTTATTCCAACTTGAAACTAGAAGGAAAACCCTTTAATGTATTTAACATTAGAGATGAATATTTAGGTTTGAACAAAACTCAAAATTCAATTACCATCATTGAATTGGTAGATAAGCATAACCTGTATAAAGAAAGTCTCGTTGGAATTGATGTCAGTAAAGCGACTATTGAACGATACAACACTTTAAAAAGGCACCTAATCGGATTCATCCAATACAAGTTCCAAGAAGCAGATTTAACACTCGAACAATTCAACTTCCCTACCCTATTGGATTTTGAATCCTATCTAAAGATAAAGCTTAAAATTGGGCATAATACGGCAGTGAAGTACATTCGTAATTTACGTACCGTAATCAATTACGGTATCCAAATCGACATCCTTGATAAAGATCCATTCTTAAAATACAAGACCAAGATCAAGGAAGTGAGGCGCGGTTTTCTTGACAAAGATGAAATAGAAGCAATCAAAAGCCTCAAAATAGAAATAGAACGATTGGCCGTTGTTAGAGATATTTTCATCTTTTGCTGTTACACTGGCTTAGCCTACATCGATGTAAAGCAACTTTCAATGAATCATATCACTATAGGTATAGATGGAGAGCCTTGGATAAACACTGAGAGAAAGAAAACTTCTAACGTTGTTAAAGTGCCTCTTTTACCCCCCGCCATGGAATTGATTAAATCCTACAAAGAACATCCTGCTCGAATTTACGAGAATAGAGTCTTGCCCGTACTAAGCAATCAAAAGATGAATGCCTATTTGAAGGAAATTGGAGATTTAGCTGGAATTGAAAAAAGGATATCAATGCACCTCGCTAGGCATACTTTTGCTACTACGGTTACTCTACAAGGAGGCGCGTCTATTGAGACGGTTTCTAAGATGTTAGGACACTCCAATATTGGAACCACTCAGATTTATGCTAAAATAACCGACCAGAAAGTTTCCCAAGAGATGCAAAAATTAAGGCAGCAACTAGAGAAACGAAGTGAAGATCCGTTTGAAGTGCACGATAAAGATAAAAGAAAAATTATTTAAAGTTTATGAAGATTGAAATTGCAACCAAACAGGATTTGGAGGAAATCAAATCCCTATTATTGAGTCTAATCCCCCAGCGTAAATCCACTCAAGAAGGTAAGAAATGGATTAGAGGCAGTGAGGTTCAGGAATACCTCGGCATTTCTAATACCAAACTGCATGAATTAAGACAATCTGGCAAGCTAACATTCAGCAAATACGGAAACATCTACTATTATGACATCAATTCCGTATTGGCTGAAATAGAAAGACATAAAGTGCTTTGCAGAGAATGTAAATAATTACTTAATTCGTGAAGTGTCTGTTTCATGAATTATAATTATACTCAAAATATCAAATCACTTTTAGAAATAAGTTGGAATGAGTTTCAAATGGAGCCAGGTTATTTAAAAAAAGAAAAGCTCGTTGAAATCACTAAAGAAGAAATAATCTTTAAACTTGATGAATCAGGGATTCCATTGAATAATGGCTTAAAAAAAACAAGCATTTGCAAATATAATTGGACTAGCTACGCATTTGGAGAACACTTAGACCAGAATTTAATAAGTTTAAGTAAATTTAAAAGTTTCAAATCCAACCCTGAATACATAATCCCTGCATATTTAAATAGTTTCATCGAAATACACCTAGAAAAAGTAAAAGGATTATCGGATAACGTACCTCTTCGGATTAGAAATGAATTTTTGGATGAACAATTAGACATCCTTCAAAATATTTTCCTCGAAGCTACACCTCAAGAGCATTTAGAGGGGTTGGTAATTGCTTACATCTCTAACAGATTCGAAACATTTTTCAAGAAAGAGAGAACAGAAAACGCTCAACTTGACATTGCAAGTAAAAAAATCAATATCAATTTAAATAAAAATGATATCTCCATATTATTTGGATTGCTCTTTAACTCAAATATTCTAAAACCTGAAGATAGACAACGAGTAGCACATATCATTGAAAACGAATTTTGCACGAACAAAGAGGGCAAAGGGAATAAAAATAATAGACCATTAAAATTAACAAATATGGATAAGGCATTATACTCTAGTACTAGCAAACTTAGAAGAAAAGACACTAGTGCCTTAAATACAAAAGAAACAATTCTAACTCTCTTGAGAAGAGAATAATTATCATATTGATCGTATATTCAATTCGAGCATCTGATTAGATATATTTTTTTCTGTCTAATCGCCCTGTTTTCTATAATTTTCTTTGTGGCATCATATCGATGTCAAAAAGCACAAATAAATCCAAAGTACAAAGGAAACACCTCCTGGTAGTCTCATTACAATTTTCAGAGCCCTGCGAAGTGTTTGGAATTGATGTGTTTTGTTCACCTCGATTGATGAATACTAAATTTTATTGTGCCCTTCCTCAGTCATTCGGAAATGGGACAAACAAGTTAAATCATTTAAAGATTAGAATTATGAATCTAAAATTAAAAAACGGGATGTACATCTACGATGAGATGTTGCCTACACAAAAAAACATGGATCTATTGAGTGATTCAAAATTAAACCACAACAATTTAGGTAAAACTCAAAAAGACAGTAATTCAAATTCCACAAATTCCATAAATTCCATGGGGTCCATGAACGAGTCTTTCATTGAAACTCAAAGACCTTTAACAGTAAAAACCAGGTCTGAATTACCCACATTTTCTAAGTCAACCTTTTGTAATTTGCCCCCAATTCTTGCTGAATTAACAGAGCCATTTGAAAATCCAAACCATAAGGACATTGCACTACTATCGTCATTGACTTTCCTTTCATCATTGTTCCCCATGGTATATGCGCAATATTCAAATGATTATCATCATGCAAATTTATTTACGGTGATCGTTGCACCCTCTTCAACTGGAAAATCAAATGTTAGAATTGGAGAGTATCTAGTGCAACCTTTGGTTACGAAAATGCATGAGCATTTTAAGGAACAGATGCTAAAATACCAAAGTTTACCCAATAGTGCGCAAATACCTCCACCTAGGGAAAAAACTTTAATCATTAGCGCTAACACTAGCGATTCCGCATTAATTGAATCTCTCGCTATCAATAAAGGATTAGGCATAATCTACACTAATGAGATGGATACGCAGGCTTGTCAAGAATGGAGTAATCTATCACCCTACTTTAGATTGATTTTTGATCATCAAAGGGTAAACAAAACTAGGATAAATGGAAATGTGACGATTGAGAGTCCAAGATGCAGTATCCTTTATACTGGCACGCCAAATCAATTCACTAATATCATTAATGACATTCAAACAGGACTTCATCAGAGGTTTTTAATGTACACGTTTGGCGAAAAAGTTACTTGGATTAACCCATTCGACAAAACATACAACATGAAGGAATTAGGCAAAGCAATTTATGAAAAGCACCTTAATGGTCTAATGGCTTCATACGGTTCAAATAAGATTATTTTTTCACTTCAGGAAAATCAACAAAATTTATTCAATAATTATCTTCAAGATCAATTGGAAACTATTCAAGAATTGGAGGCCGACGACCTTCAATCAATTGTAACGAGAGGAGGTAATATTTTACAAAGATTAGCGATGGTTTTAACAATTTGCCGAAATGTTGAACCGTCTAATAAAATCTTTTGTACCGATCTTGACTTTCTATCAGCTTTAAACATTTTTGATGTTTGTTTCAAACATTCATTATTTATGGCTCAAGTAAGAAAAATCGATTCCTGCCCTACCAATCTGAAGCCCCTATACCGTATTCTTGAACAATCTAACACTAAACTTTCATTTGGCGATTTAAAAGCCAAATTAGGTGAAGAAACTCCACAATCAACATTAAATGCGCAATTAAATCGATTAATTAAACTTGGCTTTGTTAATAAAACATCCCATGGCGTGTACGAAGCAACCCGATAGAATTTATGGAATATATGGAATATTAAATCCTAATAGGGGCAGTTAATAGTCTCCCACAGTTACAGTCAGTCGATAATACTGAAATAAAAATACCTTCCCCTCTATCAAAAGGGGAAGGCTATTCTCTTCATAATGTATAAGTTCAAAATAACACCAACATGTTTTTTACATCTAATTATTTAAAATTGATAATTTATTAAAAGTCACGATTAATGATTACATCAACCCCTCATCAGAGAAACTAAAATAAGCTCCATCTGGAACTAAAATAAGATGATCTAAAACTTGGATGTCTAGGAGCTGTCCAGTTTTAATTAATCTTTTCGTCAAATCTTTATCTTCCTCGGATGGGTTCAAGTTCCCGCTGGGATGATTGTGTGCAACTACGAGCCCTACAGCTAAGCATTTAAGGGCGATTGAGAAGATTATCCTAGGATCTACCCCCACCCCTGTAATGCCCCCTCGGAACCCATCATAGGAGCCGATAATTTTATTGGCTCTATTGAGGTAGAGGACTTTAAACTCCTCTTGAATTGAGATAGTGTTAGGATTAAAAATAGATAGAAACGCAGTATTTGCGTGTTTAGAGCTTCTGATGTAATATCCAGAAGAAGTAACCTTGTTGGGGTAGAGAATTTGAATCTCTTGAATGGTATTGTTTTTCATGGTGATTGTGTTATTTAAAAGTTTAGTTGGATGATTAGAAATTGGAAACCTATCCGCACCAAGTAATTCCTTAGATTCAGGAAATCCACTTTATTTAAAGTTCAATAATTATTAACTTGGCAGATTAAACTTGATTTTCAGATTCGTAGAGAAAATATCGTATGGCAATAAAAAAATCAGAACTATACAGCAGCCTGTGGCAAGGCGCTGATGCACTCAGAGGTGGAATGGACGCATCTCAATATAAGGATTATGTATTGGTACTATTGTTCCTGAAGTATGTAAGTGATAAAGCCGAAGCTGATCCATATGCGTTGATTGAAGTTCCCAAAGGAGCTTCATTTAAAGATGTGGCTGCTTTAAAAGGAACAAAGGATATTGGTGAGCAAATTGATATTGCCATTGGAAAAATAGCCAAAGCAAACGATTTACAAAATATCATAGATGTGGTTTCCTTCAACGATGAAGAGAAACTGGGTAAAGGTAAAGAGATGATTGACCGATTAAGTGAATTGGTTGCCATCTTTGAGAACCCATCCTTAAACTTTAGCAAAAACAAAGCCGGTGGTGACGATATCTTAGGAGATGCTTACGAATACCTCATGCGCCATTTTGCAACCGAGTCAGGTAAAGCAAAAGGACAGTTTTATACCCCTTCAGAGGTTAGCCGCATTATGGCAATGGTTATTGGCATCAAAAAGGGAGTTAAACAAAACCAATCGTTTTATGATCCTACTTCGGGTTCAGGTTCACTGCTATTGAAAGTGGCTGACGAATGTGAGGGTCCAGCTTCATTATTCGGACAAGAAAAAGACGGAGCAACTGCGGCTTTGGCGAAAATGAACATGATTCTGCACAACAACCCAACCGCAGAAATCACTAAAGGGCAAAGTACCTTATCAAATCCTTTATTCCTAAATGAACACGGACATTTAAAGACCTTTGATTACTCGGTTGCCAATCCACCATTTTCCTTAAAAAATTGGACACAAGGTTTTAACCCTAGTGAAGATGAATTTGATCGCTTTACAGGTTTTGGTATTCCACCTGAGAAAAATGGTGATTATGCATTTTTGTTGCATATCATAGCTTCATTAAAAAGCACGGGTAAAGGTGCTGTGATTCTCCCTCATGGTGTATTGTTCCGTGGTAATGCAGAAGCTGAGATTCGCAAAAACATCATCAAGAAAGGATTCATAAAGGGAATCATCGGTTTGCCTGCCAACCTGTTTTATGGTACGGGTATTCCAGCCTGCATTATAGTTATCGATAAAGAAGATGCTGAACAACGCAAGGGCATTTTTATGGTTGATGCCAGCAAAGGATTCATAAAGGATGGTAATAAAAATCGATTGCGTGACCAGGACATCCATAAAATTGTGGATGTGTTCAACAAGCAACAGGAAATACCCAAATACAGCCGTTTTGTGAGCAATGAAGAAATTGCTGATCCTAAAAACGATTACAACTTAAACATACCACGTTACATTGATAGCCAGGAAGCAGAAGATATACAGGATATTTCAGCGCATTTGTTGGGTGGTATTCCTGAGCGTGATGTGGATGCATTGGCTGAATATTGGGCTGCATACCCTGGTTTAAAGGATTCATTGTTTCAACCATCAAAACGCAAAGGTTATTTGGATGGCAAGGTGGCAAAAGATGCCATCAAACAAACCATATTCAATCATTCCGATTTTAAGGCATTTTCAGCCAATATGAGCGATGTTTTTAAAACTTGGGAGACTGATGCAACAAAAGAACTTAAAGCACTTAAAAACGGCTTTAAACCCAAACAAATCATCCATCAAATTGCAGAGAGCTTGTTGACAACCTACACGGGTAAACCATTAATAGACAAATACGATGTTTACCAACATTTGATGAACTATTGGAATGAGGTAATGCAAGATGATTTGTATCAAATTGCTGAAGATGGTTGGGTTGCGACTCCTTATCGCATCATTGAAAAGAATAAAAAAACGGGTAAGGAAACCGATAAGGGCTGGACATGTGATTTGATTCCACCGAGCTTAATGATTAATCAATACTTTAAGGCTGATAAAGAAGCCTTGGATGCATTGGAAGCTGAACGGGAAAATATCATATCCCAATTAACCGAGCTGGAAGAAGAACATAGTGGTGAGGAAGGCATTTTTGCGGATTTTGATAAGGTAAACAAAGGAACAGTTGCCAAACGATTAAAAGAAATTGGCAAAAGCAAAGATGCCACAGATGAAATTGAGGTACTGAACCTTTACCTGGATCTCAGTGAACAACAAACAAAGTTGAACGCTGATATAAAGAAAGCAGCTGAAGTGCTGGATAAAAAAGCTCTGGAGCAATATCAAAAGCTAAGCGAAGATGAGGTAAAGCAAGTGGTGGTGGTTGCCAAATGGATGAATGCCATGGAAGCAGCCATACAAGGCGAAATGGAACGTATCAGCCAACGCTTGACTGGACGCATTAAAGAGTTAATGGAGCGCTACGAAACACCATTGCCAGAAATAGATAATGAACTTACGGCTCTAGAAGCTAAGGTTAATGCTCACCTCAATAAAATGGGATTTGTATGGTAGTGGAGAAAGGATATAAACAAACAGAGGTTGGGGTTATTCCTGAGGATTGGGAGATAGTCATTTTTAGTAATGTGTCATTCATCAAGGGTAGAATTGGGTGGCAAGGACTTAAACAAACTGAATTTAACAATAATGCCGATGATCCATTTTTAATTACAGGAATGAATTTCAAAGATGGAGAAATTAGATGGGATGAAGTTTATCATGTTTCAGAAAATCGGTATCAATTAGCAAAAGAAATACAGCTTAAAACTGGAGATGTACTTATGACTAAAGACGGTACAATTGGCAAATTATTATATGTCGATTTAATTCCGTATCCACATAAAGCAACATTAAATAGTCATTTGTTGCTCTTTAGACCTCTCAGAAATTCTTTTGTACCAAAGTATCTATACTATCACTTGGCTTCACCAAGTTTTTTAAAACATATTGAACTGACTAAATCTGGAACAACTTTTTTCGGAATATCACAAGCCTCTGTCAGAGAATATAATTTAATCCTTCCTCCCCATCCCGAGCAAACCGCCATAGCCAATGCCTTATCGGATATGGATGCGCTGATTGCCCAAACCGAAAAGCTCATCGAAAAAAAGAAAGCCATTAAACTAGGAGTGATGCAGGAATTGCTGAAACCAAAAGAGGGTTGGGTGAGGAAGAAGTTGGGGGAGGTTTGTGAGATATATCAGCCTCAAACTATTTCAGCAGATAAATTCACGAATGATGGCTATATCGTTTATGGTGCAAATGGTATTGTAGGTTATTATAATCAGTATAATCACAAGGAGTGGCAAGTAATGATAACTTGTAGAGGTTCAACATGTGGAACGGTTAATAAATCAGTTAACTTTTCATGGATTACGGGTAATTCAATGGTTATGAATGTCGATTATAATAAAAATATTGATAAAGTCTTTTTTTATTATTTGTTGTTGAAGCAAGATTTTAGTCAAACAATTACTGGTTCTGGACAACCTCAAATTGTTAGAGCTCCATTAGCTAATTATTGGATTAAAATGCCCACAGAAATTGAAGAACAAAAAATGATTGGTGAAACATTAAAAGACATTGACTCATCAATCGAAAAACTAGAAAACAAACTCCAAAAACTAAAACACCAGAAGCAGGGCATGATGCAAACCTTGTTAACGGGTAAAATAAGATTGATAAAATAAACTCACCATGAAAAACATTAACCAAACAAGTCCATTTGAAGCGTTACGAGAATTTTATATTCCTGCATTTCACTGGACAATGAAAGCAGGCACTAAACGTATGTATCACCTTTCAGTTCCTTTGATCAATAAAGAAATACAGGTAAAAAAATCTTCTAAAAAGATTAAACATACCAGTTTTCAAAATGTGATTTTAGGCGCGGTCAGAAGAATGAATAAACTATTTGCACCGGACAAATTAAGATTAGAGGTAATTATCAATAAAAGTCCACACGAAAATGACTTAACTTTAGAATTTGAATTAATAAATAGAAATTTATTTGTCATAAGCAAAGAAGAATATTTCTTGACCATCGTAGCGCGCTACTCTTATAATAAACCAGATAAGGTTACATATTTTCCCATTTTATACAGACAATGGTGTAGTAATGGTTGTGTGTCAATTTTAAGCGAACAATTTAAGGAGGTCATTGATGCAGAAAAAATTAATGACATAGGTTGCGAATGGACTCGTTGCAACTTTGAGTCATATAGAAATAGGTTAAATAATTATTTCAATTATTTAAAATCCCATTCAAACGATTCAGAACAATTGCGTCTGAGTGCGAATACAATTGCATCTAAGTTATTTAACCTATCCAATTCTAAGAAAATAAATCGTGACAATTTCATTAATCCAGAATTTAATGGAGATGACAGAAACATAGATTTATATTTTGGCAGAAATATTGAACAATTAGGCAATAATCAGTTTGCGGTGTTAAACGCATTAACTGAATTTGCATCGCGAGAAAAAGACTCCGATCAACGATATAAATATTTTATGGTTCTCGGAAAATACATAGATAAAGAAATAAACAAAACTGTAAAATTGGAAAATCAATTAGGTTTTAGTAGGCTGAATTGGGAGGAGTTAAATAGGATATACAATTCGTAAAATAAATATGCGAAAAGAAAGGATCACACAAAACCGAGTGGTTCAATTGCTGAAAGAACAATTGAGATACACCTACCTTGGCAACTTGGAAGAGGAGGAAAATAGCAACATCCGTGAAGGAGATTTAAAAGTGTGGTTGAAAGAATCGGGATATTCAGAGGCGGTTATTGGTAGAGCCGTTTTTGATTTTAAAAAGACTGCTGCCTTAAATCCAAGCGATGATTTATACCCCGTTAATCGTGAAGTTTATTCAATGTTGAGATACGGAATTAAGGTAAAAGATGATAGCAAGGATGCGGCGGTTCAAACCGTATGGCTCATTGATTGGAAAAATCCATTAAATAACCATTTTGCTGTTGCGGAGGAAGTAACCGTAAAAGGCGAAAACACCAAGCGTCCAGACATCGTAATTTACGTGAATGGAATTGCATTGAGCGTATTGGAGTTAAAGCGTGCTAGTGTTTCCGCATCTGAAGGAATCAGGCAGAACTTGGACAACCAACAACACCGATTCATTAAACCATTTTTTTCTACCATTCAAACGGTATTAGCAGGTAATGATAGCCAAGGTTTATTTTACGGCACTACAAAAACTGCTGAAAAGTTTTTCCTTAAATGGAAAGAAGACAATTATCAGCAAGATCCTAATAAAAATATACTTGATCAAAACTTACTTCAGTTCTGCGAGAAACAACGCTACCTCGAATTTATCCATGATTACGTTGTGTTTGATGCTGGCATTAAAAAACTGTGCCGACCAAATCAGTTCTTTGGTGTTAAAGCCGCACAGAAGTTCATTCAAAATCGAGAGGGGGGAATTATTTGGCATACTCAAGGATCAGGTAAGAGTCTTACCATGGTTTGGTTAGCCAAGTGGATACGTGAAAACCAAACAGACGCCCGTTTACTGATTATCACTGATAGAAAAGAATTAGATGAACAAATTGAAAAGGTTTTTAAGGGTGTAGATGAAAAAATACATAGATCTAAAAGTGGTAGTGACCTGATAACAAAATTGAATGAACCGTCACCATGGTTGCTTTGCTCACTGATACACAAATTTGGGGGTAATGATGAAAGTGATTTAGACGAGTTTATACAAACCATCAAAAAGCCATCTGATTTCAAACCCAAAGGAAACCTTTTTGTATTTATTGATGAGTGTCACCGCACACAAAGTGGCGAATTGCATAAAGCCATGAAAGAGTTATTACCAGAGGCTTTATTTATTGGTTTCACAGGGACTCCTTTGCTAAAAACAGACAAGAAAAAATCAATTGAAATATTTGGAAGGTATATCCACACCTACAAGTTTAATGAAGCGGTTAAAGATGGTGTAGTTTTGGATTTGCTGTATGAAGCCAGAGATGTAGATCAGAAAATAACAGATCAAAAATCAATCGATGACTGGTTCGAGACAGTAACCAAGGAAATGAATGAACTTCCCAAAGCTGAGTTAAAGCAAAAATGGGGAACAATGCAAAAGATACTCAGCACTAAGGACCGGTTGCAAAAAATAGCATTCGACATTATCAAAGACTTTAGAGTTAAACCAAGATTGAACAATGGAAGAGGAAATGCAATCTTAGTAACCAGAAGCATTTATGAGGCATGCAGGTACTTTGAAATATTTCATCAATTCGGATTTAAAAAATGTGCCATTGTAACCAGTTTTGAACCTTCCACCGCAAGTATAAAAGGTGAGTCAACAGGTCACGGAGAAACCGAAAAACTCGAGCAATACGAAATCTATCAAAAAATGCTGAACGGTAAAGACCGAGAGCAATTTGAAAAAGAAGTAAAAAAACAATTCATTGATGAGCCAGCCAACATGCAATTACTTATTGTGGTGGATAAGCTGTTAACAGGATTTGACGCTCCTAGTTGCACTTATTTATATATTGATAAGGAAATGCGTGATCATGGTTTATTTCAGGCTATTTGCAGGGTTAATCGCACGGAATCCGATGACAAAGAATTTGGATATATCGTAGATTACAAAAACTTATTCAACAGCTTAAACCAATCTATTGCAGATTACACATCAGACGCATTTGATGATTTTGAGGAAGATGATGTTAAAGGATTGCTAGTTGATCGTTTGAAAATGGCAAGAGAGCGCTTGGAAGACGCTTTAGAAACGGTGTATGAACTAACTAAGAACGTTGAATCACCGAAGCAGATTGAACAATACATTAAATATTTCTGCGGGAATACTGAAGATAAGGACGCCCTAAAAGAAAATGAAGAAAAACGCTTAACTTTCTACAAATCTGTGGTTGCATTAATTCGGGCATTCAACAACATTGCACCCGAAATGAAGGAGGCAGGTTATAATGATGCTGAAGCTGCAAGAATAAAAACTAAGGTAGATGAATATGTGGAGCTTCGTAACTCAATAAAAATAGCAAGTGGCGAAGACATTGACCTGAAGCAATACGAACCAGATATGCGCCAATTATTAGACATGTATTTAAGTGCAGATCCCAGCAGAACCATATCAAACCTTGGCGATGCTACTCTACTTCAAATTATTGTCGAACAGGGAATTGGAGCTGCGACTGACAAATTACCCAACGCGATTAAAACAAGTAGAGAGGCGGTCGCTGAAACACTTGAAGCTAATATGCGAAAGGTTATCACACAAGAAATGCCCATTAATCCTGTTTATTATGAAAGAATGAGTGTTCTATTGCAAGAGCTGATCAAACAACGCAAGACAGGTGCACTAAACTACGAGCAGTTCTTAAAGGAGATCGAGGAGTTCGCTAAAAACATCCAACCTAAAAACAAACAAAGCCAATATCCGTCCAATATCAATACACCTGCAAAACAGGCCCTGTATGAAATACTTAAAGATGAGGATTTAACCTTGGCCATGGAAATTGATGTTGCATACAATATTGAAGAAAATTGGATTGGAAATACATTAAAAGAGCGCAAGGTCAAACATGCCATAATACGTCATGTAGATGATCCTGAAAAAGTAGAAACAATTCTAGAGGTTATCAAAAATCAGAAAGAATACAGAAAATGATTGTAGCTGGAATTGAAGTAGAGTTGGTTCAAAAGAACATTAAAAATATGCATTTGGCGGTTTATCCACCCGATGGTAGAGTTCGACTTGCAGCACCATTGGATGTAAATGAGAAGACTTTAGAACTGTATGTTGCATCCAAAATTCCATGGATTCGCAGGCAGCAACGAAAATTCTCAGCCATCGAAAGACAATCACCGAGACAATACATCAATAGAGAGTCGCATTATTTCCTTGGGAAGCGTTATTTATTGCGAGTTCATGAAACAAATCACCATCATCGTTACCCAACGGTAGTTTGCAAAACGAAAACGTACATTGACTTATATGTTAAAGAAGGATTCACTACCGGACAAAAAGCTGAATTGGTAAATGAATGGTATCGTAAGCAGTTAAAACAAATATTATGTGAGCTTATCCCCAAATGGGAAATGATATTACAGGTCAAGTGCAGTGGATTTAAAGTTTACAGCATGAAAACAAAATGGGGCTCATGCAATACTGAAAAGAAGAGCATAAATTTCAATATTCAATTAGCTCAAAAATCAATTCAATGCATCGAATATATCATTGTCCATGAGCTTACTCACCTTATTGAACGAAAACACAACGACGTTTTCAGAACCCTCCTTGATAAGCACTTGCCCAACTGGCATGAACTCAAATCAGAATTGAACTTGCATGTGAGCCATTTTTAACATTTCGCTTAACCTAACAAAAAATATTCCATGAAACTCTGAGCATTAATTTTCTCCGCATAAAGACAGACGAATGCATCTTTAATACCTCTAACCTGAATTATCTTATCCTTAAGATGTTGAAAGCTTACTTGTGCTTTCCTTATTTGTATGTTTGTTTCCATATAGGGGCAAGACCATAAAATCAAATAATTGTGTGGTTTTTCCATTGAAAATCATATTAGAAAATTATAAATTTTTACCTGTAACTTTTTATCTAATTAATTAACGAATTAAACAAAGTCATCTACTAATTAATGATTGATTTTAAGTCAAACTACTTTAATTTGCAATAAAGTAATTTAAAATGAGATTAGTTGATAAATATCAGTGGGGTAATGTTAGCAATAGTCCAGTTTCAAATATTGAAATTGATAGTCTTGCCACTTTAGAATCAATCAAAAGACGACAAGGTTGGATGATTGCGGCTCAGGTTGCTACCGTTGCTGCAATTGCTCATCAAACTCAGCAGACTACGGATGCGCTTCGATTAGTAAACGATACATTAATTTCAATTGAAGGGACAATTCAAGATGGATTCGACAACCTTGAATCTTGTATCGAAAGACTTGAGTCTAATTTAATTGAAAATTTAAATGAAATAAAATGGTACTTATTCAATGTAGACAAAAAGCTTGATCAACTAATAAATCTTATCAAATTCAGTGGAGCAACAAAATCTGCAGAGTACAATAAACAAGGCTTCATTCTATACAAGATTGGATCGTATAATGAAGCAATAATTCAACTAAATAAAAGCATACAAGAAAATCCTTTAAACATTGAAGCATACATTAACCTAGGATTTGTTTATCTGAGAGAAGAAAAATTAGAAGATTCAATTTTTAATTTTGAAAAAGCCTCAAAACTTGTTCAAGAGGATTTTTCGTATTTTGAAGAGGTTTCACAAGACCGCCTTAAGTCCACAGAGGTTTTCATTCTTGACAATCTTGCCACACTTTATGCACTTCAGGAAAAGCATAATCAATCGATTGATTCACTAAATAAAATTCTTAGTAAAGAAATTGACAAAAAAACTGAAATTTTATCGAAGTACAAATTAGCTAAATACTTATGTCTTTCAGGTGATCACGATTCATCTCTTGAGTTAATAAAGGAACTAATAAACAACCAATACTTTGAACCTGTAGCACTTGCAGTGTCAAACCCGGAATTTTCCCCAATCTTTGCTAAAATCTTATCTATACTTCAAATTAAACTTGAAGGTGCAAAAAAATCGTTTGAGATTGATGGAAATATTGGAGTTGAAAAACTTCAAATGATTGACATAGATTCCACAACTAAGTCATCATTAACTGATATTATTTTGAAAGTAAATCAAGCTGTAAATGACTGTTCAAACTATTCAATTTTATTGACTTCCGAATTTAAAGAGCACCACAACGAGTTCCTATCATTAATAGAACTCCTATGTGAATTAAAAAGAAAATCTCAAAAAGATCTAGAATCCTTAGAACTTGATTACCTAAAATTAGAGAGTATTCAAAGCTACAACAATCAAATAGATTCAAATTATTCCGTTGATGACGATGTACTTATTTTGTCACACAAATTAATGTTAACAAAGCTAAAGTCTAATGTACAAACTGGCATTGAAAGCAAAATTAGTCAATTTAATTCAGCAAAAGCTTTAAATGTGGATTTAGCCAAAAGAACGGATTTACAGATATCACAACTTAACGGCATTAGCCTTGATCGCTTAGTAGACCACATCAACACCGACTTCAATTTAACTTCAATTATTAACAAATTAAAATCAACAACTATTTCTAAAATGGATGATAAAAAAAATGAAGAGACGAAAAAAAATAATTCAACACCAACGAATCTTGAAAAGAAAGTTATAGAGGAATATGACAGTTTATTTGCCAAATATCAAACAAAGGATAAAATTAGCACATCAAACTTAAATCGCGGTAACACATCTGATGTTGTATCTAATGCAGAAACAGTTTTGGAAAACTACAAAAGTAAGGTTAGAGTGGTTGCAAGTGCTTTTGATATTTCTTTTGAAGAAGCAAATGAAATGATAAAGGATTCGGATTTATTTATCGAAATGGTTAAATCCCTGCCTGGTGATAAACAATGGGAAATTTATAACGCTTTCAATGATGAACAAAACGATTAAATATGGAATCTAATTTCAAGGATATATTTGAATACAAGGCTACTAAAATAGATGCTGATAAGGCTAAAATCTTATCTGTAGTCAATACTGAGCTTTCTAAATTCAACTTTGAAGATGATTATCTCAAGGAAGGTGGATTAGAAATTATTTCATGTAATGAAGTAAAATTTCATACTTGCACTTTAGAAAATTTTACGGACACTAGAAGTATAAGTGAAACAAATAGACCTAACAAGTATGGCGTTCAAGTAGGTAGCAAAAGGATTTCTGAATTTAATTCATGGGATTATAAACTTTCTTACAAAAAGGAGTTTCAAAATTCTGATGACAACCATAGTATCGAAGAAAGTCATCATGCAATAGGATGTAGTAGATGTAAACAACATGGCAAAATAAGATGCTCTAGCTGTCGAGGGGCTGGTGATGTTACATGTAGCAGTTGTTCAGGTCGTGGGGAAAAGCAATGCAGCAGTTGTTCGGGCCGTGGCGAAACAAAATGCTGGTCATGTTCTGGAAAAGGATCGAAAGAGACCGGTTATGGAGATAATAAAAGAATAGAAAGATGCTCTTCCTGCAGTGGCCGCGGATACAAACCATGTTCAAGCTGCAGAAATGGCTATGTAACATGTTCTTCATGCAGTGGACGAGGTCGTGTCACATGTTACACATGTCATGGTTCGGGGGAAGTAACTTGTTATCAGTGTGACGGTTATCGGACAATGGATCACTATTTTATAGTGAATGCAAAATTCCTAAATCTTCATCAAAAACTTTTTGTAACTAATCCATTCCCCGGCTTTGATAATTCAAAAGCAAACGAGATTGGTTTCGCAATTCAAAAGAAGCTTTTTGAATTTAAGGAAAGCCGATTTAAAGATGGCTATTTTGAGCAGTTACAATCACATTCTTTATATAGGCAGATTTGTGCGTTTTTCGATTTCAAAGATTCTGAAAAAACTAAACTTATTTCATCAAGAATAACTTTTTTTGAGAATAAATATTTTGAAGTTTCATTTACATTTTACGGTGAGGCCTATACAATCTTTCTTGATCAAAATCTTTCTAAATCATATTACGGAGGTAAAAAGCCTTCAGATCAATATGAGCTAGACCTTTTAAACAAAGCGCTTACAAGCGCAAAAAGTAATGATTTAAGTGTCTTAAAAAAGACAATTCGAAAGCTTTCAACATATGATTTTATCAGTATAAATGAAAAGTATATAATTGAAACAATCGAGGATACAGAAAATATCTATATTGCAAAAAATGCATTTGACAAGAAAGATTATGATAAAGCTGAAAAAAATTTAAGAATAGTTAGCAGTGAAAAGAAAAAAGAGTATGATTACAAGAAAATAAGCAGTTATCTTGATCAAGTATATTTTAAGAATACATCACTAATTGCAATTATTTGTCTCCTAATAATTGGAATTAAATTAATAGATAAAGATATCATATTTATATCGTGGAATATTCTCGCTTCATTAATTTTTACTTTGATTAGTTTATATTTAAATAAAGTTTTTAGAAGCTTAGTTTATTCCCGTTGGATTATTGGATTACTCTTTTTAGTGCAATTTTGTGGAATTTTTTATTTCGAACATACTGAAGGCTACAAAATACAATCTGATAATTATATTCAAAAAAAGCTAAATGAGTTTCGTCAAAGTCATTTCACTGTATTACGCGGACAAGATTCTATTATCTTAATAACAGAAACGGGAAAAGAAAGAAAAAATTATTTTTTACCCAAGGGCAAACCGTTTTCTCTGGATTTAAGGAATGGACAATCTTCGAAAGAAAGATACGCAGAAAGAGATATGTATTTGGACATTGACGAAAAATCATTCGAAAATTTTAACTCATGGAATAATGTCAGTGTTAATTTAAGAGATGAAAACAATAGCGGCTTTGTGTTTGATATCATAGTTAATCACAACGATATTTCCTATAAAGAAAATGATAACGAAATTGAGCTAGAATATATTTACAATTCTCTCGATGAATTTAAAATGAACAATAAAAAAACTTTGTTCATACCCAAATCCACTTGGCATTCCATAAAAAAAGGCTTAAAGTCCATCAATACCAATCAATTAAAAAATGACAACAATTATCAAAGTAATAATGGAAATATTGTTCTTTCAGAGGAGTTAGTTAAGAAACACGAAAATCATGAGAATAATGTGAATGAGATAAAAACTAAAGAATCTACCTTGCCAATAAAATTAAAAGGTAAAATTGGCTCAAACTCATTTTTTATGGAATTACTAAATAGTGACGAAAGTTTTAAAAATGTAGAAGGATTTAATACAGTATTAGGCAATAAAAGGCCAATTAAAGGATTTTTCTCAACAATGAATAATCAAACTATTGACATAGATTTATTGAAAAGAACAGGTGATGATTTTATTATAACACTTGAGGAACCAGGCAATCATAAATTTGACGGTATATTTAACTTGAGAGGTAAGTTTGACAAAAAAGGCATGCTGATGGTAGAAGGGCATTGGACTATGTTTTCAAATGGCTACAAACAAAAAGTGACATTAAATGAAATAAAATAAAAACATAAATATTCTTCAATTAGGCTTTAATAAGGGCGGGCATCAGGAATTGAACAATACCCAATAGACATATTCCAGAATAAGAAGAATCCAAAGAACGCTACATTATCAAAGATTACAAAAGCTAAGTGAATTAATTATAGAGTTAAAAATAAAAACCCTGTGTAGGATAACCATATTCACATTCAATAGAACTTTCATCAGCAGAAAACCCCACCCATTTCTGAGTGGGGTTTAACATTAAATATTAACCTAACCCAAATAACTTGTAATGTTATTTACAACATCTACCGCATTGATGCCTCTATCTAAGAATTTATCAATGTAGCTCTGCTTGTTGGCGGAAGTAAACAAGTTATACAATCGCCACATGTCAATGGAGCCATCAGTACTTCTTCCGAAATTTTTGTCGTTGTAATATCCTTCAACGAGAAGATTGAGTTGATGCTCAGTAAACATCATTTCAGGATAACCTTTCCGCTCGTATATGGGCATGTGATTGAGCATCCTGCAAACACCCAGAAAGTGAGCAAACTGATCCCCTGAAATGGTTTTACTGGCCCAATGCAAATACATCTCCAATGTTTCTGCTGATTCATAGTTTACAAGCAGCTCTCGAGTTCTTTTTCTCAATTCATGCGGAGATCCTGCTTTAATGTCATCCAGCAAACCATCCGTGGAAACACACATATTGCAACAAACTCGATTTCTAAAGCCTACAAAGATTTTGAACTTCTGCATATTACGCCTTGCATACAAGTTTTCCTGATGATAACCCCTAACCCCTCCTACTGTTAGACTCAAATGATTTCCATTGATATCTCTGTGAATGGTTGGAATCTCTATGGTAAACATCACTCGTTCGTAATACACCGTCTTTTCTTCGTCTAAGAGATCCTGAGCACTTTTATACTTTGCATCTGGCACTCTACCCTTAATGGGATGAGAAACTCTGATGGCAGGATATAAAACCGTTTCAGTATCAAATACATCTTGAACTGCTTCAAAAACAGATTCAATAAAATCTGCATTGCTGATGGTAGGTTCGTTATCCTTCGCAAAAACAGGAATCACACAATCATCTCTAAGGTGCTCTAGTGAAACTGCCTTTGTGTTTGCTAGAATAAATCGAGTATCTGAAGAAACTCGCGATTCTACAATTTGATCATTCATGAATGTGACTAACTCCATTGATTTCAAATTTGGGTTTTAACTCGAACTGACGTTTTACAAACTCCTGGTGATAGGCTGCACGATCTTCGAGGGATAAATCATAGTAAATAACCTTTAATGATTGCGAATCTTTACAATCAGCAATCAACTGACCAATGGTTTTAGAACCACTTTCACACCAGTTTAAAATCCGTTTACCAGTGATTTCATCGGCTCTAAAGGGAAGATCCTGTACAAATAGACCTGTTCTATCTTTTGATGCCGTACAATGATGTGCGATATCTATGTCAAAAACTATGGTAAACTCATAGTCCATGCCATCTCTAGTAACAGACTTAAGTCCAACTTTCTCAGGAACCATTTTCCCATTTTTATCGGTAAGTACATAGTCCTGCTTAGTTCTAAAAGTGGCAATGATATGCGCATCTGCATTGAGAATAGCTTGAACCAAAGCATTGTGTCTAGGAGTAACTTTAGCCCAATTGGTAAAGGAGTTTCCAGCCATTTGACTGTGAATATCCAACACCCCACCCTCTCCTTCCCATTCGTGAGATAATGAATCAATGATAATCACCTTCATTCCTGCATTTACAGCCTCTTGGATGGCTTCAATGTATTTTTCGGGGGAATAGGGCTTCACTAAATCAATTACATTGTAAGCACCCAAATGATCGTACAAATCGGCAGAATGGTTTTCAGTATCAATAACTGCTACATAATTCAATTCTGTCAATCCTTTGGCAATCTTCAATGCGGAATACGTTTTTCCAGAACCACTAGGTCCTTGCAACGCGAGTTTAATTTTGGCATTACGCCGTTCTGCTTTTCTAATATTCATGGTTATAATTTTTGAGATTAATAATTTTCTAGATTAAAGAAAGGGGAGCTTAATTGCCCCCCTCCCCGTTGTTGATTCACGCTAATAACTCATCCATAGAGGTGTACACCGTCTTTGGAGATTCAGTCTTAGCAAATTCCTTTAGTTCATCTATGTACTGCCAACGATGAGATAATTCAATTACCTCGCCTGTGTCTTGAATGGTGTATTCATAGGGATCGCAAATGACCTTATGAATCTGCCCAGGCAATTTCTCGCCTATAACAGCTTTACACCCTTCTTCATTCATAGTAGAAGGAATTGAACATTGCTTGACAGTAGCATAGAAGTTTCCTGTTTCAGCTGAACGGACCATCTCAATTCCACCTTGTAGAATTAGAGAATAGAACTCCTTACCCTCACTGGATAGGCGTTTCTTGTAGTTTACGATTGTTACCATAAAAATGTATATTAATGGCCCCGTAAATCATCCTCCAACATGGGGGAATACCAGGGGGCCAATTACAAGGAGGGGTATGTCAGATTGGTGACCCCTAAGAGCGGGGGGGTCTGAAAAAAATCAGAAATCTAAAATGGGTTGTATTTTGGCTATATAATGTACAGCACTAAATCCTAAAAACGCAGTCAATTACAGTTTCATACCGAGGTATAGTACCCCCAAGTAATTTTATTTAATGCTGATTGAACGGTATTGAAAAAGTGTTAAATTCGTATTGCTAATGGTCTAATTTTCGTACGATTAGGGGATTACAAAGGGCTTTAAAAATTAAAACATTAATAATTAAGTAGATAGAAACAGGGTTCGAATCCCTTCCTCTCTGCAAAAACAAAAAGAGCAGCATTTACATGTTGCTCTTTTTGTTTTTAGGGCAGATATGAACCCTAGCAGAGGGTTCGAACCGACGACCAACGGGAGGAGCTCACGAGTCTGCCAAGCAGCGAGTAATCCCTTCCTCTCTGCAAAATAACTTATTGTTTTAACCTTAAAACCCCGTAAGTCCCGTGTTTTCGGTTATATTTGGAACTATTTAACTTTTAAAGTTAAGCTAAACGTTATGATTCTAGCATATTATTTATCTCCCTCATCCAAAAAGCCTTCAAAGATGAACTTGTATAAACAGTAAAAACATATCCAATAATAGACAATGCATACAAAGATTGGTTAATTGAGTTAAAGCAAAAGGTTCGTACGGCTCAGCTTAAAGCAGCTGTAGCGGTTAATACTGAACTGATTATGCTGTACTGGGAACTTGGTAAAATGATTATTGAGAAACAAACCGCTTGGGGTTCAAAATTCCTGGAACAACTTTCGCAAGACTTGCGCATTGAATTCCCAAATATGGAAGGTTTCTCTGTAACCAATTTGAAGTATTTTCGGCTATTTTATCAATATGTAAATTTTCGTCCCCAAGCTGAGGACCCATTGTTATTGCAATATTTCAAGCAGATTCCATGGGGACACACAAAGCTGATAATCAACAAAATAAAAATACAGATGAGGCACTTTTCTATATCCATAAAACCATCGAAAACGGCTGGAGCAGAAATGTACTTAGCCTACAAATAAATGCTCACTTATTTCATTGCAGAATATGCATTGAAAGATATTAATCAACCTATTGGTGTAAGTGAATATCAACCATCGAAGAAATTGAAAAGGAATTATCCAGTGAACTCTGATTTTTCTTTCACATCTAGCTAAAGCGATATCCATCCCCAAAAAAACCACTTGACAAATAGCCAAATATCGGCAATTCTTGCAATTTAGGAATCCAATTCCTAAATTTACAAAATGAAACCCCTTGAGCGTGATATTGCCCCCAAAATATTAACTGCACTCTCTCAATATCCCATAATTGCAATCACGGGTCCCAGACAATCTGGTAAAACAACGTTGTGCAAAATGATCAAACCCCATTTTACCTATGTAAACTTGGAAGATCTTTCTACACGCGAGTTTGCCAAGTCCGACCCCAAGGGATTTCTCAAAACCTATTCGAAAAACATCATTATTGATGAAATACAATACGCACCAGATTTACTATCGTATCTTCAGGTACACACCGACGAAAGTCAGCAAAATGGGGAATTTATATTAACCGGTTCACAAAACTTTCTCTTACTTGAACAAATTTCCCAATCACTAGCTGGCAGAGTCGCACTTTTCACCCTACTGCCATTTTCAATACCAGAACTTCAAACTGGTAATTTCTTGCACAACGACTGGGAAAAATATGCGTTGGATGGATCCTATCCCAGAAAATGGATGAATCAAATTCAAAATCAAGATTACTATGAGAATTATTTAAAAACCTATGTAGAACGAGATGTTCGACTCATTAAAAACATTACCAACTTGGATACCTTCCAAAAATTCATCAAATTATTGGCGGGGCGCGTGGGACAACTTTTCAATCAAAGTAGTCTTGGGAATGAACTTGGCGTAGACAACAAGACCATAAACTCTTGGTTAAATTTACTAGAAGCATCTTATATCGCGTTTAGACTTCAACCCTATTACAAAAACTTCAACAAACGAATTACTAAAAGTCCCAAAATCTATTTTTTCGATACCGGATTACTTTCCTATTTACTAGGATTACAGAATTCCAACGATATAAACTTGCATTTTGCAAAAGGCCAAATTTTTGAAAACATGATTATATTGGAGCGCATCAAACATGCATACAACTTCAAAACCCACGAAAAACACTATTTTTGGAGAGATACGAGCGGTCTAGAAGTTGATTTATTGATTGAACAAAATCAACAATTCAAAGCCGTGGAAATCAAATCAGGACGTACCATACAAAAAGAACAATTCCAGTCGCTATTAAAATTTCAAACTTTCGCTGAAAACCAAGATAACTTCCTTGTTTATGGAGGTATTGAAAAGCAATTCAGAGAAAAAGTTCAAATTATTGGGTTTAACCAAGTAACCACCATCTAAAACTGTTGAAGAATTAAGGAAGAAAAAGGTCAATTATACCATCCTCAATATGGCTTTTTCAATTCTCTTTTTCGACTCTTCGCCTACTTCGCAGTTGTCTGCATATTGATTCCAATTCAATACAACCGACTTTACTTCATCAATAATTTGGCTTGCGTTTTTTACCTTGAAATAATTGCCCAATTCCAACAAATGCTTTTTGGATGGATTTTTACTTTCACCAGCAACGCAAGTACTATGCAAACCATGGCTTGAACTTGAAAATGTCAAGTCATAGGCTGGAGCTACTTTCCAAATCCCTTCAGAATCCATTAAAAAAGCAAAGTTTTTGCTGTGATCATCTCTGTTATGTGCAAATACATTGAAGGCTGCCAAACGCAATATTTTCTCGTATGCGGTAGCATCTTTTTCAAGAAGAAATGCGCAATCCATTAAATGGCCATAGTCGATGTTACTCAATCTAAAATTATCATGCATAATTCCTGCGGCGGAATGCATGTGTAAGCGTTGATTGTGAATTCTATCAAACCTCTTGGTTCCAAAATACACCTGTCCCGATTCACCCTTTAACAGTTTTGATTCACTCATCTCTATTCCCGCATCAATAGCCATTTTGTAATAAGCAAACTCTATGTTCGCTATATCAGGTCTATCAAAAGAAGAAGGGAATTTAATTAACCAATGTTCGTAATCATTGGGGAGGACATTTTCATTTTTAATGATGTGTTGAGTTGTTGAATTATAACCTACCAGTATTTTGGGACGAGCACCTCCTGAAGAACCTCCAAGGTGGAATAATTCATCCAACACATTAGTAGCTAAGCCATTAATTATTTGATTGGTTGCACGAGCAATCTCATCAAGTTCAACTTTAAAATCAAATTGTCTATCATCAATGATTTCAGGTCTATAAACGAGGGCTCCCATTCCGTTGTTTCCAACATAAGCCAGTTGATCAAGTACGGTTATGTCGTTAATATCAAATCCTTGAGCAGCCAAAGATCTATCCAACAATAGTTTACCCCAACCATCTGGCAGTGAATCATCAAAAACACCAAACAAACCCTCAAATGGAATAGAATCTGCTTTATATAATTGAGTATTTAACTTTAATTTCAGAGGGGAAATTTCCAAGCCTCTTTTTACGAAGTCTTGATGATATTTAAAATAAATGCTTCTTCCATCCTGTATCAATTCGCCTACCTCAATTTCTTTTTTATCGAATTTAATCGAAACGAAAATCTTTTCAATATGTTCCATCACACCCTAGTTTTATCGCTGAACAATTTCTCGATTTCTTCAAAATTCTCAATGGGTTTAAATACTTGCTCAAAATCATTGAGCCGATTTAAAATTTGAGCCAGTTTCAACAACGATTCTAATGAGATTTGCCCAGTAGATTCAAATCGTTTGATACTACCCAACGAAACTCCTGAGCGCCGAGCCAATTCTCCTTGAGACAATTTAAATTGTTTTCGCAATGTTCTATGTCCCATTGCAAGATCTTCCATAAAATCAGCAGGATGTTTATTGAGTCCAAATCTTCCCATATTGGCTAATATATTAAACAAATATAACCCATTAAATGCAATTTGGCTAATATTTTAACTATTTCAGTTGAATGAAGATGGAATTTCCCTTGCAAAAGGATTAAGCTCCGGTTACGCTGCTTTGGGAGCCGCTATCATGGACGCAGAAAAAATGGAAAACAGCAAATCAGCCGATGATGTTTCTTCCAGCTTTGCATGGACACCACACCCTTCAGCTGCGCTGTTTCGCTCGAAACGATAACATCATTCCCTCATCAACTTCACTACTGTTGGGCCAAGGCTGGTTTCTATCCTCAGGAAATAAAGTCCCACAGGGAAAGAAATCAAATCTAATTCTTTAAGCTGCGTGCCTGCAAATTCATCCGTCTGCAAGATTCTTCCGTTGATATCCAACAGTTGGAACGACAGCAACAATCCGTCTGAGCAAGTAATTTGATACTTGCCGGAGCTAGGATTGGGATAGACATTTATGGATCCGCTATTGAAAACTTCGGTGCTGTTTTGAGCCTTGGTTGTAAAACTCCAGGTTTCGCTCCAGGGACTCTCTATCGCGCCATTCTTCGTCATTACATGCCAATAATACGTTGTGCCGGCCACTAGGTGACTGAACGTGGCAAAAGCAGTGGTTGCATCTTTCATAACCACACCAGTATTGAAGGTTTTATCTTTGGATATCTCCACTCTGTAGCCCGTTGCAGGGGTAAATTTCACCCAAGAGAACAATACATTCAGGTTTTGATTCTCTGACAAATTCGCAGGCGTCAATAGCTGCGGCTTGGGGATGCCAGAATCGGTCGAGAATGTCCAAGTTTCACTAAAGTCATAGAATTCATCACCGGAGGAATTTCTTCCGCGAACGCGCCAATAATAACGAGAATTGGCTTTTAGCGAAACCGATATACTTGTGCCTGTAGAGGTAGTTTTTACCGCATCGCTAAAATCAGATTTCAAACCATAATGCACGGCATAACTAGCCGCCCCCGAATACGCTTGCCATTTTAATTGGGTAAAAATCGATACTTTTTCAGATGAATCTGTAGGACTGGTCAAAGTAGGTGCCCAACGAGGTTTGGTCGTAAAATTCCAAACCGTACTCCACTCGCTCGTATCGATTGGGTGAAACAATTTGACCCTCCAATAACACTTGGTATTAAATCCAACGATGTCTGGGGTTTTCATGAAGTAATGGAAAAAAGAATTGGTAGCAGTGTCTTGAACCCTGAAACATTGTTTAAAATTTGGGTTGGTATCTACTTCCAATATGTAACCTGTAGTTCCGTTAATGCTGTTCCAATCGAGACTCGTTAAAGTTAAATTGGTGAAGTTATTTTTAGGATAATTTAACTTAACAGGCAGCACCTTAAACATCCAATTCTCACTCCAATCGCTGGTGTCATTGTACGTCATCGCCCTAATTTTCCAATAATATACAGGTCTAAATAATAAATTTCTACGAATCAACTCAGTTGCTTCAACCAAACTATCAAAGCGCAGAGGAGAGTTGAAATTGGCTGTGGTATCAATAATTATTTGGTACTTCACACCGCCCTTCAAAGCTTCCCAAGAAAACTTTGTGGTTGATCCTGTCCCCAAAAAGTTTGAGTTGGTGGGGGTTAATTGCTTGGGATATTTAACTGTATTAAATACCAAAGGGGTACTCCACGAAGAAGTGTCTCTATCATGCCAAGCACGTATTCTCCAGAGGTATTTAGTAGATAATTTAAACCTAAGACCCTTGATATTGTGTGTGGTTTTTGGCGTAAAACTGCTAATTATAGTATCCAAAAACAACAGCGAATCAAAATTACTTTGAGCTGTTACCTGAATTTGAAATCCATCCATACCCGTTCTCGTAGCAAACTGGAGGCTGTCGGTAATCTGCACTACCGATGTTGAATAAGGATATTGCGTGTTGGGGAATTTCAAAATATTTATAATTCGAGTTCTTGTCCATAATCCAGAATCCTTGGCATGAACGGGTCGAGCACGCGCATAATATACTTTTCCGAAGAAGAGGTTATATGCAGTATCCAATCCATTCTCACTAAAAAAGACTTTTTTCTCAGGACTATTAAAAGTTGCAAGAGTATCCAGATGAATCTCATACGATTCTGTACCACCAATTTTTGTTCTAACTTGAATAGAAACCATGGGATCAGCGTAATTCTCTGCAATTACAATATCGTTTCCAAGTCCTTTGGTGGTAAAAGCACTATAAGACCAGCGCGAAGTATCTTTTTCATTTACAGCGCGAATACGGTAATAATGATAGGTTTCGTAATTTAGGTTGCCAATCGAAAATGGTTCTGCATCAAATTGTTTAGTTCCATCCAAAGCGAAAGTATCAATCAAATAAGGTGAATTAAAATTCTTATTGGTATCTATCTGAACCTGAAATGCCTCTTTATAATAAACCCCAGTAAATTCAAAAGAAATTTTTACATCCTGCAAAAATGCGGTGGTAGGATATTTCGGTGTGATGGTATCGAAGATGACGAATGAACCAGTATCGGTCCACTTAGCGGAATTATCTGGAAGTCCGCGAACCCGCCAGAAATAGGTCTTTCCGTAAAGAAAGTTTCGCGGTTGATTTTCTATATAAAACCAATCAAAGGTATCGGGAATGATAACGGACCTTTTCAGTTTAGAATTAAATTGATTGCTGGTGTCGAACTGAAATTCAAAACTATCTAATCCGGCAGCCCGATAACAAGAGACATTCGCAAAAGAAGCACCCACTTTGGCCATATTTTGCGTTGGAGCATATCTCTTTAATCTGGAAGCTGTTTTAAACGTGTATATGGTGGTCCAATCAGATGAGTCTTTGGTTGTTAGAGATTTAACGCGCCAATAATAGCTGGTATTTAATTTTAACTTATTGATCCACAATCGCGTATAATAACTACCCTTCACCACTTCTACACGCGTTGCATTTTTCATGGATGCATTCTCACTGTACTCAAAAGCATAGGCGTTCACGCTTTCGGAATTCACTTCCAATTGCATTCCCGTGGGCGCACCTACCGTATTGTTAGCCGGCCCATAAATAACGGGTGTGGTTAATTTACCAAAAAGCGGAGCAATCCAAAAGGCACACAAAAATACCACGCCTGCACGCACAAACCGATTCATTTATCAAAGATAGTTATCTGAGTATAATTTGATTAACAAACAAATTGGCTTTTACCAATAACTATTCTTATACATATCTATGTTTCGGATTGTTTTTACAGTTACGGGAACGCCATTAATGATCTTTTGGGTGTAAACTGGATCTTGTAGTAATTCACACACAGTACCTCCGTTACCGAACGACAGATTTACGGTAAACTTGCGAAGACTTGTTGAATCTAATCGATCAAATTGAACCTTTAATTTATCTTCCGGATCATAGATGTCATAATATGACCACAAGAAAGTATCTTTCGTGGTAACACCGTCAATGGTTTTCGTGCTCCAAATTTCACGATAACCAGCAAATTCCCATCTATATTCTTTCTGGTTTGCAATGGAGTCGGGATCTGTGTACTCTGTGTAGGAACTGTCAAACAACGAGCCGTTGGTGGCAGTGTCATAGGATAGAACCTCTATGTTAAGAATTCTCCAATCTCCATACATGCTCGGAGTAGGGCCATCATTGGGGCCACCGCAACTTGCAAATCCCAAAAGCACCACTGAAACAAGAGCCGTTGATATTGATTTCATAATTATAATTTGCATCAAATATAATTAATTAAAAATCAATAATTTAATTTTAATGAACCCTTCCCATTCTATTTTGTTCTTATTGATATACAATGTTTTCCGAAGAGTTCAAACACAAACTAGAATTAGCAACAACCTACGCAGGTGTGACTGCTTTTGTAATGCACTCTTTGATCATTCTGCTGATCTATCTCGGACTTATTCCCGCTAATTATTTTCCAGAGAACCTTTTTGGACACCCATTTGCCGCACTGTTTTCGCCATTCAGCATTTTACTCATCTATGAAGTCTATTTGTTGATATACTACCTTAGAAAGAGTTATACCAAATCGGTATCGAAGCAGATTGAGATAATGTCGCTTATTCTTTTGAGGAACAGTTTTAAAGACATTGGAAAACTCATGCAGGGCAAAACACCTCTGCTACAAACCGAGCTCATCAAAGATCTCTCCGGATTTGTATTGTTGTTATTACTTCTTTGGACGTTCAATCACCTCAATGCAAAAAGACCCATCGGACCTACAAACTTGAGTCAGAGATTCATTAAATTAAAGTTTCAATTAACCTCTACCCTTTTCTGGCTGCTGATTGGGATTTCAATTTATTCGTTTTCGCATTGGATTTACCTCATTACCCAATTCCATCAAAATCATGCACTGATGGTTGATCCTTCTTATATATTTTACACAGAATTTTTTACCGTTCTCACCTTTATAGATGTGATACTCTTGCTCAGTAGTGCTAAAAATCTTAAAGATGGAATACTGGTCATCAGAAATTCAGGGTATGTTCTATCAACCATGTTGATGCGCGTATCCTTCAGTTTAGAAGGTTGGGACCGAATCATTGCCGTTATTATGGGAGCCGCATTGGCTGTTTTCATGCTTTGGATAAGCAATCGGAAAAATCTAAGTATCCAAGCAGATTAATGAGAATTCAATAGATTCTCTCAATCTCGATGGCATTATCAAGATATCCATTTCCAACAATGCAGGTAACGCGATAGCATTTATTGTATGTTTGATCATTGATAAAGCAACGCTGCACACTTCCGTGATACAGGAAATTTGCAGCGCTCTGCAGATACATAAATGTGCTTCCCACCGTGGTAGAAGAGAATCCAATTCCACTTTCTGCACCAGTTCCGCCCGTAGAGCCTACACTCGACTGGGCATATAAATTATAGGTTGAACCTGAAACAGTGATGCTACCAGAAACCGTAGATATTTGCAAAGATCTATTTCCACTCGTAGAAAATCGCACCTTGAGATTATCCAATTGTACAACATCACCTGCATCTGCAAATGTTGAAATGGAATTCAACGTACTCATCCAACGCTGACCGTCATAATAATACATGCAATTGGCATTGGTATTGTACACTTGCAGCCCTTGAACCGGACTAGTGATTGCGAGCATTTGTACATTGGTCATTCTTGGAAACAAGACGCCTTTAGTGGTTGAGTTTAATTCAAGTTTAGCCGCATTACTGGGAGAACTTGTTCCAATACCCACTTGACCAAAAGATGAATTGAAGCCTGCGAAAATCAACAATATAAAGGAAAGTAACTTGGCCATATTTTAATTCAATTCTTCAATTTCAATGGTAGATTGTGAAGCCCCAGCAGGTCCAGCAACAATGTTGATTTTATAAAACTTCAAGTTGGTTTCATCGGTAAACCATATTTGTTGAAGATTCCCTCTAGAAATATAATCAAGTCCGCTTTGAAAATATGAAAACGTGGCACTAAAATTCTCAGACTGCCTCATATATCCCCCAAAACTAGCTGTACCCGAAGTCCCAACAGAGATTGATGCATTCGAAAATAAACAAACGCCCGTCACCTTCACAGTACCCGATTTAAACGCCAATTGAGCACTGGTGTTTCCCGTTGCAGGCAAACGTACCATCAAATTACCCAAAGTAACCGTGTCGCCCACTGCCACCATTCTGCTGATAAATTTCTTCTCGCTCCTCCAATTGCTCCCGCTGTAGGTGTAAATACAGTTATTGGTAGTATTGAATACTTGCAAACCTGCAGGCGGACTGCTGATGTTCAGCATTTCGGTATGGGTCATTCTTGGAACCAACACTCCTTTAGTTGTAGAAGTTACATCTAAAATCGATGATGCATTTGGACTACTTGTCCCAATTCCTTGCTGTGCGAAGGCTTCTTTGGGACATAAACCCAGAATAAATATCCCCAGAAAAAACAAGCACAAACTCTTCATCAATACAAGCGTTTAATTGAAATGAAATTATTGTTGTATCCACCGCCTACAGCAAAAATAATGTAATAAGCTCGGCTATTGGTTTCGTCTTGGATGTTAAGAAACTGTGTTGATCCGTGAAAACCCAGATCTAAATTAGGCACAAAATTGATAAACGTAGTTGTTAAAGTGGTAGACTGCCTGATGTAAGTTTCGTAAAAAGTGGATGAACCGCCAGTAGCTGTAGCGGAGGTGCGGTATAAAATTTCCTGTGTTCCAGAGATGGATATAGATCCAGAAACCGTAGCTATTTGGATAGAATTGGCAGCCGAAGAAACCGGCATTTGAACTCTAATATTGTCCAATTGCAGGGGTGAGCTGGTATTTACAAACCCAGAAACGGTGTTTTCCTTAGATAGCCATGAGGTTCCATTGTAACAATACAAAGCACCTGCGTCGGTATTAAAAACCATCAATCCATTTGCTGGTGAGCTGATTGCCAACATTTGGGTGTTGGTCATTCGAGGATATAAAAAACCTTTCGAAGTAGACTCAACATCCAACACCGAAGATGACTTTGGCGACGTTGTTCCTATTCCCACCTGAGCCACTGCAAACTGAGGGATCGTTTGCGAAAGCATCATCATCGAAAGGACCCAAAAATTTCTTTTGCGAACTGCGTTTGATATTGGTTTAAGTGAAAGAGTTTTCAAGCGGTAAAGTGGCACAAAAATACGGTAATTAGTTTTAGATTTTATGACATTTAAAAATGCTGTACTTTTGAGAATTCATCTCATGCAACAAACACTGATAAAAAAAGCCACTCTATTTCTATTCTGTTTCATCTTGGCCTTCCCATTCATTAAGGGTCAAAACCAGAGTTTAACTGAGGTCGTTTATTTAAAAAACGGCTCTATTGTTAAGGGCAATATCGTAGAATGGATACCAAATGAAAGCATTTCAATGCAAACCTCCGACGGAAATCTCTTTGTATTTAAAATTACAGAAATTGAACGAGTGAAGCGCGAACTCTCAAAAGTGGAAGCAACACCCCAAAAGGAAAAAGTTCAAAAAACACCCAACTTGTATGAATCTAATATCGCATTGGGCTTTGGCTCATCAAGTGGAAAATATGGCTTGGATGTACTTTGCTTTAACTGGGTTTATGGAAAGAATTTAGATAAGCATCATTTCTTAGGGGCTGGTACAGGGGTTCGATATTTCGATGCAATTGAAATGACCATGATTCCAATAATCGTTGATTGGCGTTACAAAATAAATCAAAATGACATTTCCCCATATGTTAGACTATCTGCGGGTTATTCGCTGAATGTAAGTAATGGTATAGAAAATTCTGGATTTTTAGTTGATCCAAGAATTGGCATCGACTTTAAACTAAATCAATCTTTTCTGAGCATTGACATGGGCTACCAAACACAACAAATGGCATTTTTCACCATTGAAAACCCCAATATCCCTTGGGAACTTTCTAAAATTTATCGTTTTTCAGAGTCCCTAAAATTCAGTTTATCACTTTCTTTTTAAAAATTTACTCTGAAATAAAATCCAAATAGTTTTGGGGATGTACAACCTCAAACGTAGCTGTCGGATAAGATTTTGACCGATCAAGCACCTTTTTTACTCACCAACACCATTCTAAATCCTACCCGCGCATCTCCTTTACAAGCCGGAAGCGCCGTAAAACTGCGAGCCCAAACACATGGCGCCGGATCCATGTAAGAGCCGCCCTTCACCTTATACAACGGCTTTGATACCTTAACTCCTTCTAACGGTTCTACCTCTGAACAAGTCCATTCCGCCACATTTCCATGCAAATTGTACAACCCATTTTGGTTCGGATAATAAGAAAACACTGGACAAGTGGTCATATATCCATCGCTAAAAATGAAATGATTGGGCTCCTTCTGATCCATGTAGGCATTGTAATTCAATAAAAATTGCCCCTTGCTGTTTCGCGTAAAAGGCAAATACGGCGCATACCCTTTCATCCTTTTTTTGTTATCGGGGATGTGCATCGCTGCTGCAATAAATTGCGATTCCGTAGGCAAAGCAAACTCCCAATGTTGTATATCACCATTCTTCAACTTCGATTTTAATTGCTGTGTTCTCCATCTGCAATACGCCAAGGCTTGTTCCTTAGATATACCCACCACCGGATATCCAGCATAAGACACATGCGGAAAATAATAATCAGCCATCGGTTGCATCTGTCCGTAGGGAAAATCTTCTAACCAACAAGAATAACTCGGCAACACTGCCACACCATCAAAATAAATCTGGTTTCTACCCTTATTGGCCATCCAAATTGAAATAGAATTTTCGCACTTCACGCAAGTATCTAATTTCAAAAGTTTTGCAAAGTCTTTCATCCTATCTCCGGTAGATTGCCCTTTACACGCTGAATCAACCGCTGCAAAAACGAACTCCCACCATTCTTGGTTAGTCACCTCGGTTTCAGATATACCGAATCCTAGTATCCCTTTCATCATAAAAACTTCCTTATTCTCTGACGCCGAATCAGCATCTAGACCTTTCATTTTGGCTGTCCCCGTCGAATCCCACCAATAATAAACCCCCTTCCGAGGCAATTCATAAGAGGTTCCAACTATGTAATGGTAGCCTTTAACTTTAGGCATCTGAGCATTCAAACTCAGAGCCATCAACCCAATGATTCCAAAAATTATCCGCATAGCCCTAAAACGTAAATCATTGAATTTTATTGCCAATTATTGTACTTTTCACAATAAT
>JACCDZ010364406.1_pt1 | contig 35493 bp, 26 predicted proteins | sample 7449551 | NCBI WGS metagenome assembly JACCDZ01 (sample SAMN15323452, study PRJNA562643) | freshwater metagenome | isolation source: river surface water | place: USA:Blue River Watershed | collected 2017-08-18 | reverse complement strand
TGCGCGCGATGCAGGCCGACAAACTGGTGCCCGGCCGTGGCCCGGCGCTGATGAATCCGGCCGACGTCGACAAGGGCCTCGATTACACGAAGGATTTCGTCAGCACGCTGCTGTCCTCGGCCAGGGAGGCCGTGGTCAAGGGCCTGGACCTGAAGGGCGCGATGGCGCATGTGCGCAGCCACATGGACCACAAGTTCGGCCACGTCTTCATTTACGAACACTGTCTGCCGTTCGATGTCACCCGCGCCGTCGACGAGGCCAGCGGCATCAAGCATCCGCGCATCTGGACCGCCGAGCGCGACAAGGAAATGTGGCACGCGCTGCAGGACTGACCGGTGAGGTCGGCGACGACCGGCATGCCCGTCGCCGACAGCCACCCCGGGCCAGCGCATGTCGCAAGCCAGGGCAGCGTGACGCAGTGTGAAGTCAATGGAGACGCGCGATGCACCAGACGTACACCTATAAAAAATTTCCCTACAGCGCACCGCCCGAACTGGGCAAGGCGTCCGTATCGCGCCGCCCGCTGATCGTGATCGGCTGCGGACCGGTCGGCCTCGCCGCGGCCATTGATGCGCACCAGCATGGCATTCCGGTGTTGCTGCTCGATGATGACGATACCGTGTCAGTCGGTTCGCGCGGCCTGTGCTACGCGAAGCGCACGCTGGAAATCCTTGATCGCCTCGACTGCGGCGACCCGGTGGTCGGCAAGGGCGTGGGCTGGGACGTGGGTCGTACCTTTTTCCGCAACGACGAAGTCTTCAATTTCAACCTGCGACCGCAACCCGGCTTCAAGCGCCCGGGCATGGTCAACCTGCAGCAGTATTACCTCGAGGAGTACATGGTGCAGCGCGCGCTGGACGCCGGCGTCGAGCTGCGCTGGAAGAACAAGGTGGTGTCGGTCGCGCCGCAAGACGATCATGTGATGTTGCAGGTCGAGACGCCGGACGGCCTCTACGCGATCGAGGCCGACTGGCTGATCGTCTGCGACGGCGCGCGCAGCCCGGTGCGCACGATGCTGGGACTGGACATCGATGGCAAGGTCTTCATGGACCGCTTCCTGATCGCCGACGTGCTCATGAAGGCAGACTTCCCGGCCGAGCGCTGGTTCTGGTTCGACCCGCCATTCCACCCGAACCAGTCGGTGCTGCTGCACCGCGAAGCCGACGACGTTTACCGCATCGATTTCCAGCTTGGCTGGGATGTCGATCCCGAAGAAGAGAAGAAGCCCGAGAAGGTGATCCCGCGCATCAAGGCGATGCTCGGCGACGACCGCGATTTCACGCTCGAGTGGGTCAGCGTCTACACCTTCCAGTGCCGCCGCATGAACGAATTCCGCCATGGTCGTTGCCTGTTCGCCGGCGACGCAGCGCACCAGGTGTCGCCGTTCGGCGCGCGTGGCGCGAACTCGGGCGTGCAGGATGCCGACAACCTGGTGTGGAAGCTGAAGCTGGTCATGGATGGCAAGGCGCCGCTGGCGCTGCTCGACACCTATTCGGCCGAACGCGGCTTCGGCGCCGACGAGAACATCCTGAACTCGACGCGCTCGACTGATTTCATCACACCCAAGAGCGCGGTCAGCAAGACCTTCCGTAACGCCGTGCTGGAGCTGTCGCGCGACTTGCCGTTTGCGCGCAAGCTGGTCAACTCCGGTCGCCTGTCGGTGCCGTGCTTCCTGGCCGATTCATCGCTGAACACCCCCGACAGCGAAGCTTTCGCCGGCGACATGGTGCCGGGCGCACCGATGGATGATGCACCGGTCGATATCGACGGACAGCCGTCGTGGCTGATCGACCAGGTCGGCGGCCGCTTCCAGGTGCTGTATTTCTGCGACGACCCCTCGACCATGCCGGAAGCGATGCAACTGCAGTTGCAAGGCCTGGCCCAGGCAGCCATTCCCGTCGAGCCGCTGGTGATTGCGAGGCGTGCCGACAAGTGCGCGCTGAAGGTGCTGGTCGATCGCGAAGGCATCGCCTTTCCGCGTTACGATGCGACGCCGGGCACCTTGTACCTGATTCGTCCCGACCAGCACGTCGCGGCCCGCTGGCGCGAGGCGGAGGTGTCGCGCATCGTCGCGGCCGTGGCGCGTGCGACGGCCAATTTTGCGGAGGCTTGAATCATGTCCCTGATACTGGAACCGAACTTCAATGAGCCGGGCAAGCGCTATTTCCGCGACTTCTCGCCGGGCGATGATTTCTATCAGGAGCTGATCGACATGCACCGCGACCTGTCCGACGAGCAGAGCGCGCAGGTGAATGCGAAACTGATCCTGATCCTGTCCAACCACATCGGCGACCTCGCCGTGCTGCGCGCAGCGATGGCGCTGGCACGCAAGGGCGTCAACCAGGGCTGAAGCCAGCTCACTCACGGAGGCATCATGCTGATCCAGAAAATCCACCATGTCGCATACCGCTGCAAGGATGCGAAAGAGACTGTCGACTGGTACACCAAACACCTCGGCATGAAGTTCGTGCTCGCGATCGCCGAGAACCAGGTGCCGTCGACCAAGGCGCCGGACCCTTACATGCACGTCTTCCTCGATGCCGGTGACGGCAACGTGCTGGCCTTCTTCGAATTGCCGACCCAGCCGGCGATGGACCGCGACCGCAACACGCCGTCGTGGGTGCAACACCTCGCGATGAAGGTCGACTCGATCGATACCCTGGTGGCGACCAAGCAGCGACTGGAATCGGAAGGCATCGACGTCATTGGTCCGACCGACCACACCATCTTCAAGAGCATCTACTTCTTCGACCCGAATGGTCATCGTCTCGAACTGGCCGCCGATTGCGGCACGCCGGAGATGTACCGGAAGCTCGACGACGTGAAATGGGACATGCTGGAAGAGTGGAGCAAGACCAAGCAGGCTCCCACGCATGCGGCGTGGATGCATGACGGCAGCATGGCGAATTGAGTCGTCATCGCGCTGGCGCCGGCGCACGGCATGCGCCGGCATGACGGTGTCGGTAGCTCCCGTCCCTTGAATCGACATCCCGGCGCAAGCCGGGATCCAGCGACTGTCGTCGCACCCAACGAAAGCCTGTACCGTGAGTCAAATCAACGAAACCCATGATCCATCGCTGACCAGCTGGGTCGCTTCCGCCAACCATCCGGGCACCGATTTCCCGATCCAGAACCTGCCGTTCGCGGTGTTCCGCCGCAAGGGCAGCCAAGAGGCTTTCCGCGGCGGCGTCGCCATTGGCGACCAGGTGCTGGACCTCGCGGCAGTCGCGACGTCGGGCGTGCTGTCCGGCGGTGCTGCCAGCGCCGCCCAAGCGGCGAGCGCCGACAAGCTCAACGCACTGATGGCGCTTGGCCAGCCGGCATGGAGCGCGTTGCGTCTGGCACTGTCGCGCGCGCTGCGCAGCGGGTCAGGTGATGAAGGCAAACTCGCCAATTGCCTGGTACCGATGGCATCGGTCGAGTTTGCGCTACCCGCGCAGATTGGCGACTACACCGATTTCTATACGTCGATCCATCACGCCACCAACATCGGCAAGCTGTTCAGGCCGGACAATCCGCTGCTGCCCAACTACCAATGGATACCCATCGGCTACCACGGCAGGGCATCGAGCATTGGCGTGTCGGGCCAGATCTTCAAGCGGCCCATGGGGCAGCTGATGCCGGCGGGCGCCGAGCAGCCAACCGTCGGCCCCAGCAAGCGCCTCGACATCGAGCTGGAGCTCGGTGTCTTCATCGGTCAAGGCAATGCGCTGGGCGAGCCGGTCGCCATCGGCGAAGCCGAGTCGCATGTATTCGGCATCTGCCTGCTCAATGACTGGTCGGCGCGCGATATCCAGGGCTGGGAATACCAGCCGCTCGGTCCTTTCCTTGCAAAGAATTTCGCGACGACCATTTCGCCATGGATCGTCACGCTGGAAGCGCTGGCGCCGTACCGCTTGCCATTCACGCGCGCTGAAGGCGATCCGCAGCCACTGCCTTACCTCGACAGCGAGCACAATCGCGCCGCGGGCGCCTTCGATATTCGCTTGAGCGTCGAGCTGCAGACGCCCAGGATGCGCAATGCCGGACTAGCCGGCCACCGCCTGTGCGAAACCAGCTACCGCCATGCGTACTGGACGCTGGCGCAGATGGTCACGCATCACACGGTCAATGGCTGCAATCTGCAGCCGGGCGATTTGCTGGGAAGTGGCACCTTGTCGGGGCCGACGCTGGATCAGGCGGGTGCATTGATTGAGTTGACGGGCGGCGGCCGCAATCCGATCGTGCTGTCCAACGGTGAACAGCGCACCTTCCTCGAAGATGGCGACAGTGTCACCTTCCGTGGCTGGTGTGAAAAGCCGGGTGCGGCACGCATCGGGTTTGGCGAATGCACAGGGAGCGTTGCCGGCCAATGACAGACAGGCGGTAAGCCAGGATTCTAATCGGGCTCGGCCAGACGGAAGCCGATGTCCGTTTCGGTCAGCAGGATGCGCGGATCAGCCGCATTGCGTTCCAGTTTCGAGCGCAATGGCGCCATGTCGATGTGCAGGTAATGGGTATGCCCGACCCATTCCGCCCCCCTATTGCTTTCAACAGTTGCCGATGCGTGCAGACCCGTCCGGGTTTGGCGCTGAGCACGCCGGGCAGCAGCGACTCGGTGCGGGTCAGGTGGGCCGGTTCCCCGTCGCCGGCACAGAGAAAGCACGAAGGCGATGGCCTGCGGCTACAATCGGCTTTCCTGCATTTGGGGTGACAATTTTCATAACAATCTCATGAGCCACGCAATCATGACCGATCCCGGATGGCGAGGCGCCACAGAGCGCTTCATCGCGCGCCACGACATCCAGCACTTCCTGATCCTCCTCATCATATTGAATGCCGCCATCCTCGGCATCGAGACCAGTCCTTCGGCCGCTGCGTGGTTCGGTCCCTGGCTGATCGCGCTGGACCACGCAATCCTGTGGGTGTTTGTGGCCGAACTGGTCCTGCTGATGGCAGCCCGTGGCTGGCGATTCTTCCGTGACCCCTGGTGCGTCTTCGACTTCATCGTGATCATGATCGCGTTTGTGCCGGCCACCGGCAGCCTGTCGGTACTGCGCGCACTGCGTGTGCTGCGTGTGCTGCGGCTGATCAACAAGATCGACAGCATGCGTGTCGTCGTCAGCGGCTTGCTGGGTTCGCTGCCCGGCCTCGGGTCCGTATTCGGACTGATCGTGATCATCTTCTATGTCGCCGCCGTGATCGCGACCAATACTTTCGGCGACGCGTTTCCCGAGCGCTTCGGCTCGCTGTTTGCCAGCCTGTTTACGTTGTTCCAGGTGATGACGCTCGAAGGCTGGTCGGCAGACGTCGCGCGCCCGGTGATGGAGGCGTTCCCGAGTGCCTGGGTGTTTTTCGTGGTGTTCGTGCTGGTCGCCACCTTCATCGTCGTGAACCTGCTCGTGGCCGTGATCGTGAACTCCATCAGCGACGCGAAAAAGCAAGACGGGGCGGCGCCGGGCCATGGCAATGAAGCGGCCAGGCAAGCAATCTACGGCTTGCGAGAAGAATTGTCACTGCTGCGGGAAGTGGCCCGCAAACGCCGCAGCGCTCGCGACGGGCAGCCATGATGGCAGGAGGCGCGCAGCAGAAGCGCGCGCCCGGTTTGTTGTGGAAGCAGGTTACGCGTGCCGCATCGCCGCGCCGGCCGGCTGCCCGACATAGACGCCGGGATTCATGCCCAGTTGAAGGGCGCGCAGCTGCCGCTCCAGTTCGGTGATGCGCGAGCTGGCCGCGGCCAGCGTGTTTTCCATCAGCAGGCTGCGCTGCACCAGCAGGCAGGTGGCGTCGGGCTGGCTGTCGAGTGCCGAATGGATCAGGTCATCGCCCTCGGGGTCGCGCTGTACGTCGCGGAACCAGGCCAGCTGGACCAGGAAATCCTCGAGTTGCTTCTTCTCTTTCGGGGTCATGCGATTGCCTCTTTGGTAATGCTGGCGGGCGGAATGCCTTGCCGTCAGCGTATTTATACCGATGGGCAGTCGCTTGTTACATCAGGGATACGATCCGTAACAATTTCAATCCCGATCAGCCGGCGACCCGGGCGGCTGCCCAGCTGTACAGCGGGATGCCGGCCAGCAGATTGACCGGGAAGGTCACCCCCAGCGGCAGGCCAAGGTAGAGCGACGCATTCGCCTCGGGCACCGCCTGCCGCAAGGCTGCGGGCACGACGATGTAGGACGCGCTGGCCGACAGCACCATCAGCATCGCCGTGTCAGCTGCGGGCAAGGCCAGCGCCGTGGTCAGCAGCAGTGCAATGGCGGCGTGCACGAACGGCGACAGCGCTGCATACGCGACCAGCATCGGCGACTTGCCTTTCACGTCGCCGAAACTGCGGGCCACCATCAGTCCCATGTCCAGCAAGAAAAAGGCCAGCATGCCCTTGAACAGGTCGGCAGAGAACGGTTTCATCACGGCCTTGCCGGCGTCCCCGCTGGCGAAGCCGATCAGCAGCGACGCGATCAGCAGCAGGTGGGTGCCATCGGTCAGCGAGTGCCGCAGCACCTGTGAGATCGACAGCGATGGCGTGTCCGGCGCATGGGCGATCAGGGTGCCGCCCGCCGTCACCTGCGCGCAGGGCGCGCTCGCCGTGGCGGCCTGCTCGCCACGGATCAGCTTGGCCAGCACGATCGCGACGATCAGCGCCGGCGATTCCATCAACACCATGGCCACGGCCATGTGGCCGCCGGCCGGCATCTGCAAGGTTTCGAGGTACTGCATGGCGGTCACGAAAGTCACCGCACTGACCGAGCCATAGGACGCCGCCACGGCCGCCGCATCAAAGCGCGACGCGTGCTGCTTCAGAAACTGGTAGCCGAGCAGCGGCACCGCGAAGGCCATCACGATGGCCACGCCCAGCGTGGCCGCAATCGCCGGCGACAGCCCGGATGCTGCCAGCGCAAAGCCACCCTTAAGGCCCAGCGCCATCAGCAGGTACAGCGACAGGAATTTCGAGATCGCCGGCGGAATCTCGAGATTGGAACGCAGCAGGCCGGCCACCAGGCCGCACACAAAGAAAAGGATCGCAGGGTCGAGCAGGTTTTGCATGGGGTTCTCCGGAATGCCTCGCATCGTACCGGCCGCTTTACATCAGGTAAAATCAATTATCTAATACATATATATAGATTTAAATCTATGAACTTGACCTTCCGCCAGCTGCGCCTCTTCCTGGCGCTGGCCGACACGGGCAGCGTCAGCGCCGCCGCGCGCGTGATGCACGTCACCCAGCCGACGGCATCGATGCAGTTGAAGGAGATCACGCTGGCCGTCGGCATGCCGGTCTATGAAGTCATACAGCGCCGCGTGCACCTGACCGAGGCTGGCCGCGAGCTGGCGCGCCCTGCGCGCGCGATTGCCGGTGAATGGGAAGCGTTGCAGCAGAAGTTCGATGCGATGCGCGGCCTTACGCGCGGCCGCCTGAAGGTGGCACTGGTGAGCACCGCGAAATATTTCGTGCCGCGCCTGCTCGGCACGTTTTGCGCGCAGCACCCGGACATCGAGATCTCGCTCGAAGTGCTTAACCGCGACGGCGTGGTCGCGCGGCTGCGCGACAACCTCGACGACCTGTACATCATGTCCACGCCGCCGACCGACATCGAGCTCGAGGACAAGGTCTTCCTGCCCAATCCGCTGGTATTGATCGCGTCGCCCTCGCATCCGCTGGCGAAACGCCGCAAGCTACCGATCGCCAAGCTTGCGGACGAGCGCTTCATCTTGCGCGAGCAGGGCTCGGGTACGCGGATGGCGGTGGACCGGCATTTCCGCAAGCTGAAGTTCCGGCCCAGTCTGCGGCTGGAGCTGGGCAGCAACGAGGCGATCAAGCAGGCCGTTGCCGGTGGGCTGGGCATTGCAGTACTGTCGCGCCACGCGCTCGAGGGCAAGGCCGAGAAGGATGTCGCGGTGCTCGACGTCGAGGACTTCCCGATCGAATCGCGCTGGCATGTGGTACATCCCAAGGGCAAGCGGCTGTCACCGATTGCCGTGGTGTTCCGCGACCACTTGCTGCATGCGGCGTCCGGCTGGGCGTGACAGGAAACCGGGCTGCCGCCCGGCTATGCTGCTAAACTTCCTCGCCATGCGCAAAGTGCTCGCCATCCTGCTGATTTCGCTGCTGTCGCTACAAGCTTCCTGGGCGGCGGCGGCCAGCTATTGCAGGCATGAGCAGGGTGCCCCGGCGCGCCACTTCGGCCATCATGAGCACCGGCACGGCCAGCACCTGGCCAAGCCGGCAGCGCAAGACCCGGCCTCACTCAAGGCCTTACTCAAGGCCTCATCGGTGGCCGGGCAGGCCGATGTCCTTCATGCCCCTGACGACGACGGCAGCACGGCCGCCAGCCTCGCGGGCGTCGACCTTGACCTTGACCTTGACTGCAGCGTCTGCCAAGCCCATGCGCTGGCCGGCATGCCACCGGCACTGGCAAGCCCGGCGCTCGACGCGACGGTGGTTGTCGGTGAAGCGCTGATCCAGCAACTCTCGCGCTCGCGACCCCAGCCCAGGCCCGAGCGCCCCAACTGGCTCGCCGCGTGAGCGGCTTTCACCGCGCCTGAATGAAGAGGACGCGCGCAGATGCGCTCTTCCGGCTGCCCTCGGCTGTCGATGCCATTCTCCACGGAGATACAGATGTTCAAGCAAGCCTGTTTTTCATTCATCGCCGCGCTATGGCTCGCCATGCCGGCCAGCGCCGGCGCGCTGCAGGAACCTGCCGCGCCCCTGACGCTGGCGCAGGCGCAGCGCCTCGCACGCGAAGGCAGCCCCACGCTGTCGGCCGCGCGACGCGAGGTCGAGGCCACGGAAGGGCAGGTGCTGCAAGGTTCGCTGCGTCCGAATCCCGAATTCGTGTTCCAGGCCGACGATACCAGCCGACTGTCGCGTACCAGCAGCGCCCAGCTCGATGTGCCGGTTGAGACGGCGAACAAGCGCGAGGCCCGCGTCGAGGCAGCCGAGCGCGGCCGCGATGTGGCACAGACCGATTTCGCCGACCGCGGCCAGCGACTGCGCGCTGCCGTGTCCGCCGCATTCTTCGATGTGCTCGCCGCACAGGAGTTGCTGCGCGCTGCACAGGAAGGCCTGAACCTCGCCCGTCGCGCCACCGATGTGGCCAGCCGTCGCGTCACGGCCGGCAAGGTGTCGCCGGTCGAAGAGACCAAGGCGCGAGTCGCCGAAGCCGGTGCACGCGTCGCGCTGACGCAGGCCGAGAGTGGCTTGCGCAATGCGCGTACTCGCCTGTCCAGCCTGTGGGGAAACCCGCTGCCGCAATTCACCCTCGCTGAAGGATCGATCGACCGCTTGCCCGACCTGCCGGATGGGATAGCCATCGAGCAGCGGCTGCAAGACGCGCCTGCGTTATTGAGGGCCGAACGTGAACTACGGCGCCGCAAGGCGCTGGTCGGCGTCGAACAGAGCCGCACGGTGCCGAACTTCACCGTCAGCGTCGGCATGAAGCGGCGCGAAGATACGGTGGGACGCGACCAGTTACTGGTCGGCGTCTCGGTGCCGCTGCAAATGTTCAACCGCAACCAGGGCAATCTGCTCGAGGCGCTGCGGCGCGAGGACAAGGCGCGCGACGAACTGCAAGCCGTGCGCACCAGCGTGGCCGCCGATGCCTACCAGGCGCTGGAAAAGGCCAACGCCCGTCGTCACGAGGTGGAGCTGCTGCAGCGCGATGTGCTGCCCGGCGCACGCAGTGCGTATGAGGCCGCGACCATTGGTTTTGAAAATGGAAAATTCAGTTTCCTCGAGCTGCTCGACGCGCAGCGCACGTTGTTCACGGCCACCGCGCAATACCTCGCGGCGATCGCGGCGGTGCATGCGGCGCTGGCCGAGCTCGACGGCATTCTCGGCACCGTCGATAGCCTCTGAGGGTGGAAAAGAGCAGATGAATGCATTGATGAATCAGGCTGGTCGTACCCGGAGCAAGCAAATGACCAAACCCAAACGGCACCAGCACGGCGCCAGCCAGTTCAAGGCGATCGTTACATTGCTGGTGGTCGGCGTCGCGCTCGGCGCGTGGATACTGTCGATGGACAAGGGCCGCAGCGTGAAATCCGGTGATGACGATGACGCGCCCGCCGCACAGGTAACGCGCTCGGCAACGGCGCCTGCTGCTGCGTCGGCTCCTGCGCCGGCATCTGTGCAGCCCGCGCCGCGCATCGACCTCGAAGAAGCGCAGATCAAGACCGCGGGCCTCGCCGTCGAGACCGCCGGCCCGGCGCGCATTACCTCCAACGTGCAATTCCCGGGCGAGGTCCTGTTGAACGACGACCGTACCGTGCACGTGGTGCCGCGCGTGGCCGGCATCGCCGAGAGCGTACTGGTATCCACCGGCCAGCAGGTCAGGCGCGGGCAGGTGCTGGCGATCTTCTCCAGCCAGTTGATTTCCGAGCAGCGCAGCAACCTGCAAACGGCCGAGAAGCGGCTCGAGCATGCCCAATCGGTTTACGAGCGCGAAAAGCGCCTGTGGGAGCAGAAAATCACCGCCGAGCAGGATTACTTGCAGGCGCAGCATGCGGTGCAGGAAGCGACCATCGATCTCGAGAATGCGAGGCAGAAGTTGTTGGCGTTGGGCGTGTCCGGCAGTGCCAGCGGCAGCGGCAAAGGATTGAACCGTTTCGAATTGCGCGCGCCATATGATGGCCTGGTCGTCGAGCGCAACCTGTCGATCGGTGAGGCAGTCAAGGAAGACACGCCCATCTTCACCATTGCGGACCTGGGCACCGTCTGGGCCGAAGCGGCGATTCCGGCCAAAGATCTGCCGCTGTTCCATGTCGGCGACAAGGTGACGATACGCGCTACGGCTTTCGATGCGCAAACCACCGGCACTGTTGCCTTCCTCGGCGCGCTGGTCGGCGAGCAGACCCGCATGGCCAAGGCGCGCATCGTGGTCAACAACCCGAAGGGCACCTGGCGCCCGGGGCTGTTCGTCAATGTCGAGGTCAGGGCCAATGATGTCGAGGTGCCGGTCGCGGTGCAGTCCGATGCCTTGCAGACGCTGGGCACGCAGCCGGTGATCTTCGTGCGCGATGCCAAGGGCTTCGTTGCCCATCCGATCACGCCCGGCCGCACCGATGGCAAACATGTCGAGAACGCGCAAGGCCTGCCCGCCGGCACCCGCTATGCCGGGCGCAACAGCTATGTGATCAAGTCCGAGCTGGCCAAGCAGGCCACCGAAGACGGCTATTGATCGGGTCCGCGCCATGTTCGAAAGACTGATCCAGTTCTCGATCACGCAGCGCCTGCTGATGATGCTGGCCGCCATTGCCCTGGTCGGCATCGGCAGCTTCAGCTATCTGCGCCTGCCCATCGACGCCGTGCCCGACATCACCAATGTGCAGGTGATGATCAACACCTATGCGCCCGGCTATTCGCCGCTGGAAGCCGAGCAGCGCATTACCTATCCGGTCGAGACCGTGATGGCCGGCCTGCCGGGCCTGCAGCAGACCCGCTCGCTGTCGCGCTATGGCCTGTCGCAGGTAACGGTGATCTTCGACGATGACGTCGACATTTTCTTCGCACGCCAACTGGTCAATGAGCGCATCGCGCAGGCGCGCGACCGCCTGCCGCCGGGACTGTCGCCGGAACTCGGGCCGATCGCCACCGGTCTCGGTGAAATCTACCTGTGGACGGTGGAGGCGGAAAAAGAGGCGCGCAAGGCCGATGGCTCCGCGTACACCGACACCGACCTGCGCGAGATCCAGGACTGGGTCGTCAAGCCGCAGCTGCGCAATGTGCCGGGCGTCACCGAGATCAACTCGATCGGCGGCTACGTGAAGGAATACCAGGTCGCGCCGAGCCCCGAGCGGCTGGCATCCGTCGGCGTGTCGATCAGCGAGCTGGTGGCGGCGGTCGATCGCAACAACCAGACTGCCGGCGCCGGTTACATCGAAAAGCGCGGCGAGCAATACCTGGTGCGCGTGCCGGGACAACTGCGCACCGTGGAAGACATACGCGACGTGATCATCAAGAACGCCAGCGGCGTGCCGGTGCGCGTGCGCGATGTGGCCGACGTCGAGATCGGTCGCGAACTGCGTACCGGTGCAGCGACCGCGAACGGCAAGGAAGTGGTGCTAGGCACCGTCTTCATGCTGATGGGGCAGAACAGCCGTACCGTGTCGCAGGCGGTGGACAAGCGGATGAAGGACATCAACCGCAATCTTCCCAAGGGCGTGCGCGTCGTCACCGTGTATGACCGCACCAATCTGGTCGACAAGGCAATCGTCACGGTGCAGAAGAACCTGCTCGAAGGCGCGGTGCTGGTGATTGCGGTACTGTTCTTCTTTCTCGGTAACCTGCGCGCGGCGCTGATCACGGCGGCCGTGATTCCGCTGGCGATGCTGTTCACGCTGACCGGCATGGTGAAGTTCCATGTCAGCGCCAACCTGATGAGCCTGGGGGCGCTCGACTTTGGCATCATCGTCGATGGCGCGGTGGTGATTGTCGAGAACTGCATTCGCCGACTGGCCGAGGCGCAGCACCGGCAGGGCCGCATGCTGACGCGTGAAGAAAGGTTCGAGCAAGTATTTGAAGCGGCACGCGAGTCGCGTCGGCCGCTGGTGTTCGGGCAACTGATTATCATGGTCGTGTACCTGCCCATCTTCGCGCTGGCTGGCGTCGAAGCGAAGATGTTCCATCCCATGGCCTTCACCGTCGTCGCCGCGCTGCTCGGTGCGATGCTGCTGTCGGTGACCTTCGTGCCAGCCGCAGTGGCACTGTTCGTCACCGGCCGTGTCGAAGAGAAGGAAATCGCGCTGATGCGCGCCGCGCGCCGCTGGTACGTGCCGCTGTACACGAAGGCCATGGCCATGCAGGCCACGGTGCTGACCGCAGCCGGCGTGCTGGTCGTGCTGTGCGCGTTGCTGATGACGCGACTGGGCACCGAGTTCGTGCCCAACTTGAACGAAGGCGACTTTGCGGTGCAGACCATACGCGCGCCCGGCGTGAGCCTGACGCAGGCGGTCGAGATGCAGAAGCTGATCGAGACCACGCTGAAGGCAAAGTTCCCCGAGATCGACCGCGTGTTCACCCGCATCGGTACCGCCGAGATTGCAACCGATCCGATGCCACCCAGCTTGTCCGATGGCTACATCATGTTGAAGCCGATGGACGAATGGCCCAAACCGCGCAAGACACACGACGAACTGCTGCAGGCCATCAGCGATACGGTCTGGCAGATCCCCGGCAACAACTACGATTTTTCGCAACCGATCCAGCTGCGCTTCAACGAGCTGATCTCGGGCGTGCGCAGTGACGTGGCCGTCAAGGTCTTTGGCGATGACATGGATCAGCTGAACCGTCTGGCTGACGACATCGCGGGCCGCCTGCAGCATGTGCCCGGCGCGTCCGAAGTGAAGGTCGAACAGACCACCGGCCTGCCGGTACTGGCCGTCGACATCAATCGCCAGAAGGCCGCGCGTTATGGCCTCAGCGTGACGGATATCCAGGACGTGGTCGCGGCCGCGGTCGGCGGCAGCCAGGCCGGCACACTGTTCGAGGGCGACCGTCGCTTCGACATCGTGGTCCGTCTGCCCGAATCGCTGCGCACCGACATCGATGCGATCCGTCGCCTGCCGATCCACCTGCCTGCCGGCAGCCATGGCCGCAGTGGTTTCATCCAGCTGTCCGAAGTGGCCGACCTGCACTTGTCGCCAGGGCCCAATCAGGTCAGCCGCGAAAACGGCAAGCGGCGTGTGGTGGTCACGGCCAATGTGCGCGGACGCGATGTCGGTTCCTTCGTCGCCGAGGCCACGCAGCGGCTGGCCGACGTGCCGCTGCCAACCGGCTACTGGATCAGCTGGGGCGGCACCTTCGAGAACCTGCAGTCGGCATCGAAGCGCCTGCAGCTCGTCGTGCCGGCCGCGCTGTTCCTGGTGTTCGTGCTGCTGTTCGCGATGTTCGGCAATCTGAAGGATGGATTGTTGGTGTTCACCGGCATTCCGTTCGCCCTGACCGGTGGTGTGCTGGCACTGTGGCTGAGGGACATACCCTTGTCGATTTCGGCGGCGGTCGGCTTCATCGCGCTGTCCGGCGTATCGGTGCTGAACGGGCTGGTGCTGATCACCTTTATCCGCAAGCTCAGCGACGATGGCCATGCGCTGCTGGAGGCGGTACGCGAAGGCACGCTGACCCGCTTGCGACCGGTGCTGATGACGGCGCTGGTCGCGTCACTCGGCTTCCTGCCGATGGCGGTCGCGACCGGTACCGGTTCCGAGGTGCAGCGCCCGCTGGCCACGGTCGTCATCGGCGGCATCCTGTCGTCAACCGCGCTGACGCTGTTGGTGCTGCCGCTGCTTTACTATTTGACGCATCGCGGGCGTGCCGGTGCGCGCAACGGCCTCGCCACGGAGTAAACTGCGAGAAAACCGGGCACGGGGACGCCGACAGGGGGGCCGTGCTTCCGGTTTCGATAACAACAGGGAGGGCCATCAAGCCGTCCCGCTGATGGATGACGAGACCGTCCGTTGAAGCTCGCCTTGCTTTCCGACCTGCACGCGAACCTGCCCGCACTGGATGCGTGCATCGCGCATGCGCGCGCACAGGGGGCCACCGATTTCGCCATCCTTGGCGACATCGTCGGCTATGGCCCGCACCCGTCCGAAGTCGTCGAGCGTTGCCGCGAGATGCAGCATGAAGGCGCGATCGTCTTGCGTGGCAACCATGACGTGCTGCCGGTGAACCCGGTGCTGACCGGCTCCACCTGGGGCGACATGACAGCCGCCTGGACCTTCAAGCATATCGACGACGTGCAGCGCGAATGGCTGGCGCAGTTGCCGCTGACCGCGACCCGCGGCAGCGTCTATCTCGTGCATGCGACCGCCGATGCTCCCGACAAGTGGCACTACGTGCTGGACGAGCGGCTGGCGTCGCGCAGCCTCGACGCCGCCAGCAAGGATGCGGCGATACGCTACGTGTTCGGCGGCCATGTGCACCAGCAGACGCTGTACTACCGTGGCACCGGCCGCCAGCTGATGCCGTTCAAGCCGCGCGCGGGCGTCGCCATTCCGGTCAGTCCCCACCGGCACTGGCTGGCCACGGTCGGCTCCTGCGGCCAGCCGCGCGATGGCGATACGCGCGCCAACTATGCGCTGCTTGACCTTGGCGCCAATATGCTGACCTTCCATCGCGTTTCATACAACCACCTGTCCGTGGTGCGCGACATGCGCATTGCCGGCCTGCCCGAAGTGCTGGCCACCCGACTGGAGAGCGGCCGATGACCATGCCTGCCGAGGGCGACGAACTCGATGGCTTCCGCATCGGTACCCGCATCCATGCGGGGGCGATGGCGCGCATCTACGAGGTCAGCTATGCGGACGGCCGCGATCCGCCGTTCCCGATGGTGATGAAGGTGCCGCTGATGCGCGAAGGCGACGGCAGCGAGAACATCGTCAGCTTCGAAGTCGAACACCAGCTGTTGCAGGTGCTGCACGGCGCGCACGTGCCGCGTTTCGTCGCCGCCGGCGACCTGCATCGGGTGCCTTATCTGGTGATGGAGCATGTGCACGGCATCACGCTCGACGCGTGGATGCAGAGCTTCGCGCAGGCACGGGAGCCCATTCCCGTGGAAGCGATCGTGCGCCTTGGCGCCGGCCTCGCGCAGGCGGTGCACAGCCTGCACCAGCAGAATGTCTGCCACCTCGACCTGAAGCCGGCCAATGTGATGGTGGCCGCGATCGGCGTCGATGGCGAGCGCATCGTGCTGCTCGACTTCGGCCTGTCCTGCCATGCGGACTATCCGGATTTGCTGGCTGAAGAATTCCGCAAGGCGGTCGGCTCGCCGACCTGGATCGCGCCGGAGCAGGTGGTCGGCATGCGTGGCGACCTGCGCTCCGACATCTTCGCCATCGGCGTGATCCTGTACGAGATGGCGACCGGCGAAACCCCGTTCGGCTCGCCCACCACCACCGGTGGCTTGCGCCAGCGGCTGTGGGCCAGCCCGAAGCCGCCGCGCGCCTGGCGCCCCGAGGTGCCCGAATGGCTGCAGGAGGTGATCCTGCGTTGCCTCGAGCCGCAGGCCAGCCAGCGTTATCCATCGGCCGCGCACCTGATGTTCGACCTGCGCAATCCGGGGCAGGTGATAGTGACCGAGCGCGGCAAGCGCATCAGGGGCAAGGGTTTCTGGTGGCACTTCAAGCGCTGGCTGCGCGCGGCCGGCATGCAATATGAACCCAGCCCATTGCCGTCGCAGCAGATTTCCGAAGTGCCGATCGTGATGGTCGCGGTGCCGAACTACGATGTCAGTGACGTGACGATGTACGCGCTGCGGCAGGCGACGGCACGTTCACTCGGCACGCGGCCCGGGGCGCAACTGGCGGTGGTCACGGTCGTCAACACCGGCTTCATGGCTGGCAGCGAGCATAAGGACAGGAGCGAGACCTGGTTGCAGCGCCAGCACCTGGCCGGCTTCAGGAAATGGGCCGATGGCCTCGACCTGTCAGGCCATCAGGTGTCGTATCACGTGATCGAATCGAACGATGTCGCCAATGCGCTGCTGCGCTATGCCGAGGGCAACAACGTCAGCCTGATCATCATGGGCGCCGCGACGCATGGGCTGTCGATGCAGCGTTTCGTCGCAACCGTGCCGATCAAGGTCGCGATGCATGCGCCATGCACGGTGGTGCTGGTGAAGGAGCCGATGCCGTTCGAGCAGCTCGTGGCGAGCGTGGACGAGGAAAACTGAGCGGCTGACCGCCGGGGTCAGACTGCCGGGGTCAGGCGGCTTCGCTCTCGACCGTAGCCACTTCTTCGGCCACAGCTTCGGCGGTGCTTGCCTCCCCGTTGGCCAGTGCGGCCGCTGCCGGTCGCGCGTCTTGCGAGCGCGACGGCACGAAGCGACGTGCCTGCAGTGAATGTGCTGTTTTTTCGCCGAGCTCCGTGAGCGTGAAGATGCCGCGCATCGGGCGCAGGTAACCCATGTGGATCAGGCGGTCGATCTGGCGCTCGCGACCCGCAGGGTCGCGCACGACGTCCTGTGTTTCGTACAGGTCGACGATCAACTGTATGTCTGCAACTGACAAGACGTGCATGTCATCCTCCGTTGCGCATGATGGGCCGGACCTCGGATGCAAAAAAAGAAACAGCGCAAGCAGCTTTGATTATAAATCAGTGGCTTGCGTGTCCAGAGTCGCTTGAGCCGGCTTTACACTTTTTGCTGGCAGCGATTCCGGTGATAATCGGCGTATCGGAAGCCTTCGGGGGAGTGCAACGTGCCCGGAATCTCGACGTCATCGGATATTTACCAAAATAGAAATCAGGGCCTGACCACCTATCGCAAGGATGCGATGGGACCCGCTTTGTCGGAAGAAATGGCAAAGCGCACCGAGGATCGTGCGAAGGCGGCGCAGGTGCAAGCGCGCCAAGAACCGGCCAGCGTCGCGCCCAAGGCGCGTCCGGTCGCTGCGCAGGCCAAAGCGGGTGGTGCTGCAGCGGCCGCTGCCACAGCAACGTCGCATTCCACGCAGCCCACGCCCGTCGCAATGGGCGCTGCCGGGGCAGTGCACGTGGCGAAGGCCGCTCCTGTCACACCGCCCAAGGTCGTGCATGAACTGTATGCGCCGATGTCGCGAGCGACGCGCGAGCATGACGACCGCTACTCTATGATCACGGGCGGCACGGTCGACGTTCGCGCCTAGTGACACATTTTCCATCTGTTTTTTCGAAGGTCATCAGTGCCGCAGCGGGGCATGGATTCGAGCCTTGATGTTGCCATCAAGCGCGCGGCGAATCCGGGAAATGTGTCACGGCCACCTGATGACTGAAGTCGACCTCGCACTGGTCGACGGCACCCTCGATCGGCGCCGCGCCCGCCGGATCCGGCGAACATGCGAGCGGGATGTGGCCCTCGCCGGCCAGCAGGCCCGAGGTTGGATCGAGGCCTATCCAGCCTGCACCCGGCAGGAAAACTTCGCACCATGCATGCAAGTCGTTGAAATCGACGTAAGGGCCAGACGTCAGGTCGGGCGCGTTCACGTCGGACGTCAGCTGTATCAGGTAACCCGACACGAAGCGCGCGGCGAGGCCGAGGTGGCGCAGCAGCTGCACCAGTAGCCAGCTGCTGTCGCGGCACGAGCCTTGTTGCAGGCCCAGGGTTTCTTCCGGTGTCTGCACGCCCGGTTCCAGGCGCACCAGATAGCGTATGTCCTGCTGCAGCTGACGGTTCAGGCTGACCAGGAAGTCGGTGGTGCGCCCCGTGTGGCGGGCAAGCTGGTCGAGATAAGCCTGCATCAGCGGGCCGGCCGGTGCAGCACTCAGGTAGGGCGCAAGCTCTTCCGCCAACAGAGGGTTGTACGCGAACGGGTAGTGCTCGGCAGTCGGCTCGAGGAAGAAGTCAAAAGGATTGAACCCGGCCATCTCGGCGACCACGTTCACCGTCACCTTGAATTCCGTCATTTTCTCGGGGAACACCAATCGCGCCTGGTAGTTCGCGAACGGGTCCAACTGCCAGTTGATCGAGTGCTTCGCGGGCTCGACCTTCAGCGAGTACGACAGAATGCGGCCACGGTAATGCGGCGCCGGCCGCAGCCGTATCACTTGCGGGCCAAGTTCGACCGGACGGTCGTAAACGTAGCGGGTTAGGTGGTTGAGCGCGACGTGGAGCGACATGTTAAGAAATGGCTATCGGGATGGTTTGTCTGCACTGGCCGCTGTGCACTGCCAAGGTGCGTCAAGGCCGCGCAGGCAGCGAACCTCGGGCGCCTGCGACGGATTTTGCACGACCTTGATGCTACCGCATGATTCGGACAGGCCTTGTCCGTTACTTAGCACTTTGCATGCCCACCCTATGCTCCGCGTGACATCAGGTCGATGTCGCCGCCGGCCGCGCTGAGGTTGATGGTGACGGTCTGTTCACTGCAGAAGCGCGGCAGGTAGTAGGGGCCGCCCGCCTTGGGGCCGGTACCAGACAAGCCTTCGCCGCCAAAGGGCTGCACGCCGACCACGGCGCCGGTCATGCCGCGATTGACATACACATTGCCAACCCGGGCCGCGTTCGCCAGTTGTTGCGCGCGGCTGTCGATGCGGGTCTGGATGCCCAGCGTCAGCCCATAGCCAAGCGCATTCAATTGCCGTATCACGTGCAGCGGGTCACCTGACCAGCGCACCACTTGCAGCACGGGTCCGAAGATCTCTTCGCGGATGTCGGCGATGCTGGATGCCATCAACAGCTGCGGGAACACCAGATAGTCGTTCGTGGCGAGGACCTGCGCGCCGCTGCCTGTCGATGCAGGCGGCAGCGCCGATAGGGCCGACAATCCCGCGACCTGGCCCTGCAGGCGGGCATAGGCTTCGGCATCGATCACCGGGCCGACCTCGCTGCGCCAGTCTTCGGGCGGGCCGGTGCGCAATTCAGCGATGGCACCGACCAACATCGCCAGCAGGGCATCGGCGATAGCGTCATGCACGCATAGCACACGCAGCGATGAGCAACGCTGGCCGGCACTGCGATAGACCGACTGGATGACGGCATCGACCACCTGTTCCGGCAGCGCGGTGGAATCAACCAGCATCGCATTGATGCCCCCGGTCTCTGCGACCAAGGGAATGATGGGGCCATCTTTGTTCGCAAGCGCGCGTTGGATCCCTTTGGCGACGACGGTCGAACCGGTGAAGGCCACGCCCGCAATGGCCGGATGCGCGACCAGTGCCGCGCCGACTTCGCCATCGCCGATGAGCAGCTGCAGCGCGTCGTCCGGCAGGCCGGCGGCGCGCAACAACTCTTGCATCATCAGTGCGATGCGCGGCGCTTGTTCGGCCGGTTTGGCAACCACGGTATTGCCAGTGACGAGCGCAGCCGCAACTTGCCCGGTGAAGATCGCCAGCGGGAAATTCCATGGGCTGATGCAGGCCCAGATGCCGCGTGCGCGCAGCTGCAAGGTGTTCGATTCACCCGTCGGGCCGGGCAACGCGCGCGGCATCATCAGTCGCTCGCCCTCGGTCGCGTAATAGCGCAAGAAGTCGATCGTCTCACGCACTTCGGCCACGGCATCGTTCCAGGTCTTGCGGCCTTCGCGCACCAATGCCGCCGAGAACAAGGGCAGGCGTTCTTGCAGCAGGTCGCCGGCACGCTGCAAGCCAAGTGCGCGATCGACTACATCGGTCGCGCTCCAGTGCTCGAATGCCCGCTGGGCGGCGGCTACCGCTTTGCCGGCCCTGATATTTCCAGTCTCGGGCGCGCCGGTGTCCACGTGTGGCAGCTGCAATTGTTCCATCGCGCGTTCCAGCACCGCGCGCATTTCCGGCACAGCGAGGTCCAGGCCTTCGCTGTTCCTGCGATCTGGCTGGAAGATGTCACGCGGCAGCGGCAACGTGCTGGTCGTGTCGGCGTGCAGCGGCGATGTCAGCAATTCGGCAATGTCCACGTTGTCATCATGTAGTTGGTGCACGAACGAGGAATTGGCGCCGTTTTCCAGCAGGCGCCGCACAAGATAGGCGAGCAAGTCGCGATGTCGGCCGACCGGCGCATAGATACGACAATGCAGGGACGGGTCGCGCAGCACTTCGCGATAAATGCCTTCGCCCATGCCGTGCAGGCGACCCAGTTCGTAACGGCGTCCCTGTCCGAGCTGCACGATGGCAGCGATGGTGGCTGCGTTGTGCGTCGCCAGTTGTGGGTAGATCACGTCCGGCGCATCCAGCAAGGCTCGGGCGCAGGCCAGATAGGACAGATCGGTGTGGTGCTTGTGCGTGAAGACCGGGTAATGGGGCAGTCCGAGTTCCTGCGCACGCTTGATCTCGGCATCCCAATACGCACCTTTGACAAGCCGGCACATCAGACGCACGCGGTAATGGCGCGCGAGGCCGATCACGTGCCCGACCAGCGGCAGCGCACGTGTCTGGTAGGCCTGAAGCGCAAGCCCGAAGCCCTGCCAGCCGGCATGCTGGCGCGCGATGCGTGCCAGCAGCGCCTCGAAGACCTCGAGCGACAGTTCAAGTCGATCGCTTTCTTCGGCGTCGATGGTAAGGTGCAGCCCGGCTGCGGCAGCCTGTTCGCATAACATCCACAGACGTGGCAGCAGCTCGTCCATCACGCGTGCGTACTGCAGCGCTTCGTAACGCGGGTGCAGCGCCGACAGTTTGACCGAGATGCCGTCGCGCTGGGGCCCGCGTTGTTGTGCCAGCAGCGACAGCGCAGCGCGGTAATCCCGGAAGTGGCGTTCTGCGTCATCGGCACAGCGCGCACCTTCGCCCAGCATATCGAAGCTAAACGACAGCGCCGGATGGTCGGTGCGCAGGGCTTGGGCGCGCGCGGCGGCTGCCGGCATGTTTTCGCCAAGCACGAACTGCCGCCCCAATAACTGCACCGCGCGCAGCGCAGCGGCCACGACGGCGCGCGCACCCAGGCGCGACACCGTGCCCGCATGGCCTCGTAACAGTTTTTGCGACAAGCTCAGCGCGTTCGATGACAGTCGCGCCAGTGCCGAGTCCTTGGCCGCGTCCTTTGTGCCGCCCTCGTGCAGGTGCGCCAGTTGGTCGGCCGTCAGTGCCATCGCCGTATCGGCATCAGGAATGCGCAACAGCGCCTCGGCCAGCCGCATCAAGGCCTTGCCCTCGTCGCTGGTCAGCGGGTACTCATGCAGCAGGGTTTCCATCGCCCAGAATGGCGGCGGATGGTCGCGCACTGCGCATATCCATGGCTCGGCACGCTGCATGGCGGCCGTCCAGTCGAGCGCATCGCCGAATTCGCGCAAGGCCAGCGTGGCGGCATCGACTTCGGGCCGATAGGGAGAGGGGAGGCGGGACTTGGCTTGCATGTCGCAACTCCTTGTCTCGACAGGGTGGCAGCGTGCTGCGTTCCCTGTGTCAGATGTCAGACGTCAGACGGTCGCCGACGCCCTCAGTTGCATCAGTTCAGCCTTGGCTACCGGATGGCCGAACAGGTAGCCCTGAAATGCATGGCAGCCATTGTGTTCGAGGAAATCACGCTGCGCTACCGTCTCCACGCCTTCGGCGATCACGTCGATACCGAGGCTGGCGCTGAGCGCAATGACGGCCAGAACAATCGCTGCATCATGCGTTTCGTTCGGCAAATCTCGCACGAAGACCTGATCGATCTTGATCTGGTCGAATGGCAGTTTCTTCAGGTACGCAAGACAGGAATAACCGGTGCCGAAATCGTCGAGCGCGAAGCTGATGCCCATTGCGCCCAACTCATTCATCTTATATTCGATATCGCTGATGTCGCGCGCAAAAATGGATTCGGTCAATTCCAGCTTCAGCCTGCGCGGATCGGCGCCGGTTTGTTGCAGTATGTCGCGAATTTCAGCCACGAAACCGGTTTGCATGAACTGGCGCGGGCTCACGTTGACAGCGATCATCAGTTCGCGGGTGGCTGCGTCACGCGCCAGTTCTGCCAGTGCCTGGCAGGCTTGCTGCATGACCCAGCGGCCAAGCTCGACGATGAAATTGTCTTCCTCGGCCAGCGGAATGAAACGTGACGGCGACACCGGACCCAGCTCAGGATGCTGCCAGCGCAGCAGTGCCTCGGCGCCGAGAATGCTGCCGTCGAGGCGGCATTGCGGTTGGTAGGCCAGCGACAATTGGTTGCGATAGATACTCTGTCGCAGGTCGGCCTCGAAGGCCGAACGTTCCAGCAGGGCTGCTTGCAGTTCAGCATCGAAAAAGCGGACCATCGCGCCGCCTTCGCCCTTGGCGCGGTACATCGCGGAATCGGCTTGCCCGAGCAGGACGTCCAGGCTGAGCGTTTCGTCGCGGAACAGCGTAACGCCGAGGCTGGCGCCGCCATGGAATTCATGTTCGCCCATGCAGAACGGCGGAATGAATGAGGCCAGCACTTTTTCCGCGATCAGCGACGCCTGCTGCGCTGCTTCTTCGCGCTGCGTGCCGAGGTTCTGCACCACGATCACGAATTCGTCGCCGCCGAGGCGGGCCACGGTATCTCCGGTGCGCAGGCATTGCTTGATGCGCTGTGCGACTTGCACCAGCATCTGGTCGCCGACGCTGTGGCCCCACAAGTCATTGACTGGCTTGAAGCTGTCGAGGTCGATGAAGAACAGGGCGCAATAGTGCTGGTTGCGCTGCGCGCCCAGCATTGCCTGACGCAGGCGGTCGTCGAGCAGCTTGCGATTGGCGAGGCCGGTCAGCGGATCGTAATAGGCGAGGAATTCGATGCGCTCTTCGGCTTCCTTGCGCATCGTGATGTCTGAATTGGTGCCGATCATGCGCACACGGCCGTGCGGTCCGTCGGTGTGCAAGGCCATGCCGCGCGCCAGCATCCACTTGATGCTGCCATCCTTGCAGCGTATCCGGTATTCCTGCACGAACTCGGCGGTCTTGCCGTCGAGATGGTCTTGCACCGCGTCCAGCACGCGCTGCTTGTCGTCCGGGTGCACCAATTCGCTCCAGACCGAAATGTCTGGCGCGATTTCGTCATCCGCATAGCCGAGCATGGCCTTCCATCGGCTGCTATAGAACACATGGTTGGTCGACATGTCCCAGTCCCACAGGCCGTCGCCCGAACCCTCGATCGCAAAGCGCCAGCGCTGCTCGCTTTCACGCAGCGCCGCTTCAGCCTGCGTTCGCGATGCCCGCTCGGCTTGCAGGTCCTTGCGCACGCTCTCGATCTCGGCGATCGTGCCGTCATTCGTGTCATTCGTGTCATGCGCTTGATCGCTGCTCAGCGTGGCCACGGCGCGGAACACGCGGCGGCCGGTGACGCGCCCGAGGTACAGGCTGGCGCCCAGCGCCAGCGAGAGCAGCGCGACCGTCCACAGCCCGGTCTTGATCTGGCGCTCGTAGAAGGTCAGCAGGGGTATTTCTATCACCACCTGCCAGCGCGCCACCTCGGAGGGGCTGGTCCAGCGCGGTGCGTACTGGCTGAGTGGTTCGGCCTTGGCCGGATGCTGTGCCAGTATCGCGCCCGTACTGTCGCGCACGCTCACCTGCCAGTCTTGCGGCAAGTTCATGCTGTCAACGTAATCCTGTATCCAGCGAATCTCGACCGTGTTGAGCATCAGCCGACGGACTTCGCCGTTGCGGATCACGGGCGCGGCAACGGCAACCAACGGCGCCCTTTGTGACGGACCGTACACGCGATCGCCGACGGCGGGCGTGCCGTGTGCGACTGCATAAGGCGCGGCGGCAAAGCCCTTCGGGGTCGGCAGTTTCGCCGGCAAGGGCTGGCCCAACGGGACGGCGGTATTGAACAGGACGTGCAGCGAGGTATCCGTCAGTACGACCGATCCGCCGAAATGATCGCGGTAGGACTGCGATTGCCGATACAGTCTCGGCAGGTTGAGCGGATCGGCATCGGCCGAATCAGTCAGCGTTTGCAGGCTGGCGATGCGTGTGCGCAGGTTGTTGTCGAGCGCGATGCGCAGGTTGGCCGCGACTTGTTCGGCGCGGCGCTGCGAGCTGTGGTTGACGTCAAAGACAAGCACGGTCGACACATAGGCCGCCAGCAGCACCAGCGGTATCACGCACAGCATGATGCTGCGCGCGATCAGGTTGCTCAATCTCGTAGGCATGAATTCTGCGGGTCAGGATCCGAGACATTATCGGCCCGGGGCGAAAGCCGTGACGTCAGATAAAACGGGATGGGAACAGATTTTACTGAGAGTTCTCGCAAATTGTTGATGCAAATCCATGAATTACTTGCTATTGGTCAATACATGCAATTCACGCGGCCTTGATTTCAAAGGAAAATTTACCTGAAGGAATGTGCCAGCCTGGCAAAGGGGGATAATGGCGACTTCGCCGGAAAACGGAACCTCACCATGACTGGAGCAGCGCGTACATCGAATGATCCTTCCACAATGGCGGGTGCAAAGGCTCCGGCCATTGCTCTGCGCACGGATGCCAGCTGGCTGGAAGCGCATTGGATGCCCTATACCGGCAACCGCGAATTCAAGGCCAATCCGCGGCTGGTGACGGCGGCCGAGGGCGCCTATCTGATCGACGCCGATGGCCGTCGCATCTTTGACGGCCTGTCCGGGCTGTGGACGACGGGCCTCGGCCATCGTCGGCCCGAGCTGGTTGAGGCGGTCAGCCGGCAGATGGCCACACTGGATTTTTCGCCATCCTTCCAGTTCGGCCACCCGCTGTCATTCGCGCTGGCCAACCGGATGCGCGACTTCCTGCCGGACGGGCTCGATCACGTCTTCTTCACCAGTTCCGGTTCGGAAGCCGCCGACACCGCGCTGAAGATGGCGCGCGCTTACTGGCGCACCAAGGGCAAGGCGTCGAAGACGCGCTTCATCGGGCGCGAGAAGGCCTACCACGGGGTGAACTTCGGCGGTGGCTCGGTCGGCGGCATCGTTGGCAACCGCAAGATGTTCGGGCAAGGCATCGAGGCCGACCATTTGCCGCATACGCTGCTGCCGCAAAATGCGTTTTCGCGCGGCATGCCGCCGCATGGCACCGGTCTTGCCGATGCATTGCTGACCCTGATCAATTTGCATGATGCGTCCAACATCGCGGCCGTGATCGTCGAGCCCTGGTCGGGATCCGCCGGTGTCATCATCCCGCCAGACGGCTACTTGCAGCGCTTGCGCGAAATCTGCGACCAGCATGACATCCTGCTGATCTTCGACGAGGTGATCTCGGCGTTCGGTCGCTCAGGTGCGTGGACCGGCGCCGAAGCCTTTGGCGTCACGCCCGACATCCTCAACTGCGCGAAGCAGATCACCAATGGCGTGCAGCCATTGGGGGCGGTGGTGGCGAAGCAGGAGATCTACGACACCTTCATGCAGGCCGGCGGCCCCGACTACTTGCTGGAATTCCCGCATGGGTATACCTATTCGGCGCATCCGGTCGCGTGCGCTGCAGCGCTGGCGACGCTGGACGTGCTGGAGCAGGAAGATGCGGTCGGGCGCGTGCAGGCATTGGCGCCGGTGTTCGAGGATGCGGTGCACTCGCTCAAGGGCAGCCGCCATGTCGCGGACATCCGCAATTTCGGACTGGCGGCCGGCTTCACGATCGAAGCGTTCCCGGGCGAACCGGCCCGGCGCCCGTACGAGATTGCCATGGCAATGTGGAAGAAGGGCTTCTACGTCCGCTATGGCGGTGACACGGTACAGCTGGCGCCGCCTTTCATCAGCACCGGCGCCGAGATCGATGCGCTGGTCCATGCGTTGGGCGAGACCCTGGCGACGATCGCCTAAGCGTCTGTCCCGACAGCGTGTGGTGCGTTACCAGCTGCCGGTGTTGGCCATTGACACCCATGGCTCGGCCGGCGGCAGCGATCCGCCTTTTTGCAGCAGTTCGATCGAGATATGGTCGGGCGAGCGGACGAAAGCCATGCGGCCGTCGCGCGGCGGGCGCAGGATGGTGACGCCATGCTGCTGCAAGCGTTCGCAAGTCGCATAAATGTCATCCACCGCATAGGCGATGTGGCCGAAGTTGCGCGCTCCGCCCAACTCTTCCGGATCCCAGTTATGCGTCAGTTCGATTTCGGCGTCATGGTCGCCGGGCGCGGCCAGGTAGATCAGCGTGAAGCGGCCGGCGGGATAGTCGTTCTGGCGCGTGACCTCGAGCCCGAGTGCGTCGCGGTAAAAGCGCAGCGAGGCGTCGACATCGGTGACGCGCACCATCGTATGCAGGTATTTCATCATTTCGGCTCCTGGTGGACGCGAGGGGTGGCATGTCCGCCGACGTTCGCTGTCGCGCAATTGGCATGCAGTGCGGCGCAAGCAGCGGCGCGCCGGCACCCATGGATTTTATCGCGGGTCGTCCGACACTTCTGCTACGGCCGGCAACATGTGCGGGTCGAAGAATTGCGCACCATTGAGCCAGATCTCGGCCTTGTGGGCCGGCACCGGCGGTGATGCGAGGTAGCCCTGGATTTCGTCGCAGCCCATCATGCGCAGCAGTCGCAGTTGCTGTTCAGTCTCGACGCCCTCGGCAACGGTGGCGATCTCCAGCGAACGCGCCAGTTGCGTCATCGCGTGGCACAGCAAGTAGCTTTCACTGTCGGGTGCGAGGTTTTGCACGAAGGACTGGTCGATCTTGAGCACGTCCACGTTCAGGCGATGCAGGCGCGCGAGCGATGAATAGCCCGTGCCAAAGTCATCGATCATCAGGCGCATGCCCATGCCTTCGAGTGCGGCCAGTTCGCTGTGCACGATGGCATGGTCGCCAATCATGGTCGACTCGGTCAGTTCAATGGCCAGCTGGGACGGCAAGATCGCATAGTGCGCCATGCAACGCTGCAGGTGGTCGCGGAAAGCAGGCGTGGTCAGCTGGCGTATCGACACATTGATCGATACCGGATAGACGCCGAGCTTGCGCTCGCGCCAGTCGGCCAGCATCGCGCAGGTGCGTTCGGCGACCCAGTCGCCGATTTCGCCGATCAGGCTGCTTTCCTCGGCCAGCGGGATGAAGCGTTCGGGCGAGATCAGTCCGAGCCGCGGATGCTGCCAGCGCAGCAGCGCTTCGAAGCCGGACAGGCGCCCCGTCATCGCATCGGCGCGGGGTTGCAAGTAGAGCAGCAGCTGGTTGTCGGCCACCGCGGTCGTCAGCGCCGCTTCCAGCGTGACGCGGTCGCTGAGCTCGCGCTGCATGGCTGCCGTGTACGAGACCACGCGGCCCTTACCGCCGCGCTTGGCTTCGTACATCGCGATATCGGCCGCCTGTACCAGCAGGTCGGCATCGACGGCATCGTCCGGATAGAAAGCCAGCCCGATCGACGCGCGTGACCGCATGCCTCCCATGCCCTGCAGCGCCTTGATGCTGCCCAGCTTCTCCAGCAGGAAGGAAGCGATTTCCAGTGCCGTATCGCGCTGGTTCATGTCGCGCAACAACACCATGAACTCGTCGCCGCCCAGGCGCAGCACATGGTCTTGTTTGCGCACGGCGGTGCGCAGGCAGTTGGCGATCTCCGTCAGGAACTGGTCGCCGGCCTTGTGGCCCAGCGTGTCGTTGATCATCTTGAAGTTGTCGAGATCAATGAACAAGGCGGCGAATCGCTGGCCGCGCTGGGTCGCATCGATGATCAATTTTGGCAGGTGGATCTGCATCCAGCGCCGGTTGGGCAGCCGGGTCAGCGGGTCCGTCAGCGCGAGTTCTCGCAGCTGGCTTTCCTTTTCCTTCAGTTCGGTGATGTCGCGCAGCGTGACGGCCAGCCCGAGGTCGGCGCTCACCGCGCGGCAGTGATACCAGCGCGTCTTGCGCGGGCCGGCGCGATAGATGTCGAGTTCGGCCTCGGCAAAGCCTTTGGACAGCGCATCCCGGAGCATGCGCTCGATCTCGACGCTCCCGCCAATCATCAGTACGTCGTCCAGCGACTTGCCGATCATGAGCTCGCGCGCCTGGCCCGTCATGCGCGATGCCTGGCCATTGCAATCTTCAATGCGGAAGCTGATTTTGCCCCGCGCGTCCGGCGCGCCCGGCGACACCATGTACAACTCTTCACGCGCGCCGTCCACGGCCAGCCGGAAGGTATTGCGCACGCGTTCCTCGCGATCGAGTCGTTCGTCACGGCGCCATTGGTGCCAGCCGAACACGGTGCACAGCACCAGCGCCAGCAGGCTCAGGCCGAACTGGAGCACGCGGTAGGCAGTCTCGGTCTCGCCGTGCTCGCGCAACGCGTTGTCGAGGTTGATGCCGATAAAGGCCTGCAGCGGGTAATACTGCAGCTTGCTCCACGCGACCTGCGCCGGCTCGCCGTTGATGGTGCCGACAAAGACTTCGTCGCCGCCCAGCAGTGCCGGTTCGCCGAAGTGCGATTTGGCGGTGCGGCCTTCGCCGATCACTTGCCGTATCAGCCACTCGCCATCCGAAAAGCGCAGGGCGATCGCATCACCGTCTCGCAATTCGTTGTCGCCGCCGAAGCGCAGCAAGTCGGCAGGCTCGATGGTGACCGCGATGACACCGATCATGCGGCCCTGTTCGTCGTTCAGGCGGCGCGACAGGCGGATCACCTGTTTGCCGGCCAGTTTGCCCATGCCGGGCTCGACCGGGTTGATGACCAGCGATGTTGAACCGGATTCGAGATGGTTGCGGAAAAAGCCCAGATGCCCGACTGAACCGCCGATTGCCACCGGCAGGGTCGCGCCCTGCACGATGCCGTCCGGCCCGATGAACAGGGCGAACACGCCCTGGTGCGAGGGCAGCGACGAGAACACCTGGCGGAACATCTCGTTCGCGGCGCCGCGCGCGTGCAGGTAGCCGATGAACCATGCAATCTGGTCAAGCTGCTCGAGCGAATCTTCGACCTGGCTGCGATAGCTGGCCGCCAGGCCCGCCACCTTTTCGCGGCCCTGGTTCAGCCACGCTTCGCGGCTGCGGTCGATCGCGTACTGCGACGCGGAGGACACGACCCCGATGCTGAGGGCGGCTGCCAGGCCCCAGATGCGCAACGGGCGCTTCCAGGTGACCTGCTGGATGGGCTTGTTATGCAGGGCTTCTTTCATCCGAACGACGAGGGCGGTGGACGACGCGACGCCTATCGTTTTTTATAATCATTCGCTGATTGTAGGCAATTCCTTTTCTGAAAGGCTGAATGCCCCGTCAGTATGGCGCTGTCAAAATGAAAACGTCCGGCATCAGTCGGGCAGCCGTCCGGCCTGTCGCGGGATGTTCACCTTCGCGGCGCGCCGGCAAGCCGCGTCAGCCCTTCGACCCCTGTGACTGCAGCGCCATGATCTGGAAATTCTGCATGCGCGCCTCGCTGACCGAGTACCACTGGTTTTGCTGGTTCTGGAAACGGTTGTAATGGTCGTACATCTTGCGGAAGGCGGCGCTCTTCGATGCCTCGTCATTGAGCATCGCGCGCGCCGCGCTCAGGCTGGCCATCATGACTTCTTTCGGGAATGCGCGCAGCTTGACGCCGCGCTTGACCAGCCGCGCCAGCGCCATCGGGTTGTGCAGGTCGTATTGGGACTGCATCCACACATGGGCCTCGAAGGCCGCGGCCGTGATCGCCGCGCGATAGGCCAGCGGCAGCGACTCCCACTGCTTGATGCCCGTGATCGCCGACAGCTGCGATCCGGTCTCCCACCAGCCCGGCGTGTAGTAGAAGGGCGCGACCCGGTCGAGGCCGAGCTTTTCATCGTCGAAGGGGCCGACGAATTCGGCGGCATCGATCGTGCCCTTTTCGAGCGCCGGATAAATGTCGCCCGGCGGTATCTGCTGCGGCACCACGCCCAGTCGCTGCAGGATGCGGCCGCCGATGCCGCCGACCCGGAACTTGAGTCCGTTCAGGTCGTCCAGCCCGCGCACTTCCTTGCGGAACCAGCCGCCCATCTGGCTGCCGGTGTTGCCGCAGGGCGTGGACGTGATGCCATAGCCCTTCAGGAAATCCTGCACCAGCTCGCGCCCGCCGCCGGACACGTACCAGGCCGACTGCTGGCGCGAGTTCATGCCAAACGGGACGCAGGTGTCGAAAGTAAAGGCGGCGTCCTTGCCGAAGTAAAAGTAGAGCGCGGTATGGCCCATCTCGATGGTACCGGCCTGCACCGCATCGAGCACCTGCAAGGCGGGCACGATCTCACCGGCCGGGAAGACGCGTATCGTGAACTTGCCCTGCGTGATCTCGCCGACCCGGCGCGCGATCAGTTCGGCGCTGCCGTACAGCCAGTCGAGCGACTTCGGGAAGCTCGAGGCCATGCGCCAGTTCAGCGTCGGCAGGTGGTCGGCCGCGGCGGCGTTGGCCGCCGTCGTTGCCAGGGCGGTGGCCGCTGCTGCAGCACCGAGGAAACCGCGTCTCTGCATGGTGTCTCCCTGTTCTTCTTGTCGCTTCTTGTCGACCCTGCGCGCAGTGCTCACAGGCCGGGCGTGCAGGCCATTGTAGTCGACAGGCACTGGCGGCGGCCGGGCTGAACGCTGCGCTAAACAAAGACAAAGCCGGGGTGCTGGCACAGGACGAAAAAAAGCCCGGGGCAGTCCCGGGCCGGCCACGCGCGTGCCGCTGCCGCGGCGACGCTGGTCAGTGGCGATGGTGACGATGATTGCCCCCGCCCCCCGAGCTCCAGTTCAGGTTGATGCCGGCGCCGTAGTAAGGGCCGTAATAAGGGCGGTAGTACGGGCCGTAGTAGGGCCCGTAAGCCGGACCGTAATACGGATAGACCGGGGGCGCCACCACCACCGGGGCCGGCGCAACGATGACCGGTGCGGGAGCCGTCGTCACCACCGAGGGCGGCGCGACAGGTGCGGCGCCGGCCGGTGTGATCGAGATCGGCACGTAGGGGCCGGGGTCGTTCGGCATCTGCACCGCGTACTGCTTGCCTGCATATTCGTAGGTCACGTTGTAGGCCACCACGCGATTTTCATAGACGGCCTGGTTGGTGCAAGTGGTGACCGGTTGCGCGACCGGCGCCGGCTGGCCTTCGATGCGGTCGCCGAGGATGGCGCCGCCAATCACGCCGACAGCCGTTGCTGCGGCATTGCCCATGCCGCCACCAATCTGGCTGCCGACTGCACCGCCGGCGATGGCGCCCATCACCGCGCCGGCGCCCGATTTCGGCGCTTGGGTGACCACGGTGCTGTTGGAGCAGACCTGGCGCGGCACGGCCACTTGCTGCATTACCGGCACGCTCGAGATCACGCGTGCCATTTCCTGCTGCTGCGCCTGCGCGGCGAGCGGCACGGCGCCGGCGACAGCGATGCCGGCCACGGTGGAAATTTTCGCGATCAGGGTATTCATGTTGTCCTCCGGGTTTGGACGCCGCGCCGGGCATTTCGGTGCCCGCTGCTGCGTCATGCGGTGCAGGTTAACGTCGGCACCCGGCTTGAGGATGCCTGATTACAATTCGATACACGCACGAAATAAGCGTGATTTGCCGCAAGCTTGAGCACACGCAAAACTGTCGCGATTCGCGCTTTCCTGCCTTCCTGCTGCCGGGCCGCCTGCGCGCTCGCCGATCCCCGCCAAAACCAAGGAAAATCAGCGTCAAATCTGCGCCAAATTCGCGGCCTGACTTGTTTCCTGATGGCACGAACAGGCCGGCTTTTGACCCCTTGATCGGGCCTTCCTCGCGCCGGGATTTGCGTAAAGTCGTCGGTACGGCTGGGCCGGTGCGCCTGCACCCCGCCCGACACCTCGAACCCGCCGGCCCTCAGAAAAGAACAGGAAGCCCCCATGTACGGATTGGTAAATCGCGCACTTCAGCAACTGGCTGTCGCCAAAAAGGGCGAGGAAGCCTGGGATGAAATCCGCCGCCGGGCCGGCGTCGAGGACGAAGTCTTCATGCGCATGGATCCCTATCCGGACGAGCTCACCTACAAGCTGGTCGGCGCCGCGTCAGAGGTGCTCGAGGTGCCGGTGCCGGCGCTGATGCGCCAGTTCGGCCGTTTCTGGATGCGCTACACGATGGACGAGGGCTATGGCTCGATGCTCAACGACCTCGGCTCGACGTTTCAGGAGGCGCTGTCCGCGCTCGACAGCATGCATGCGCGCGTCTCGTTACTGTATCCGGAGTTGCAGCCACCGAATTTCCGCGTCAGCGATGTCACGCCGGACAGCCTGACCCTGCGCTATTACTCGCACCGTCCGGGCTTGGGTCAGGTGGTGCATGGCCTGGTCGAAGGCCTGGCCACACGCTTCGGCATCGAGATCGACGTCGTCCAGGTCTATACGAGGGAAGATGGACACGATCACGACCGTTTCGATATCCGTATCCTGGGGCCGCTCGCTCATGCCGCATGAACTGGTCCGGGCCATCTCCCGCCTGTGCACTTCCCCGACCTCGACCATGCTGCGCTGGGCGCAAGCCTTCCCGTTCGCGTTCGTGGTCGACGAGTCGCGCCGCATCATCGCCGCCGGCGAGCTGCTGCGCCGCATCTGTCCGGAAGTCACCGAACAGCCGCTGCTGGAAGATTGCTTTTCCGCAGCCAACCAGGACTTGCAGCGCGGCTTTTCGCAGCTGTCGGACGATAGCGGGCAGTTGCTGATCCTGAACCGCAAGAAGCCGGGCGTGGTGCCGCCCTTGCGCGGGCAGTGGATGAGCATCAACGAGCACAGCCTGATGTTCATCGGCTGGCCGTGGGTCACCTCCTTCGGGCAACTGGGCGAGATGGGCATCAAGCTGTCGGAAATCCCGCCGCACAATCCGCTGGCCGAAATGCTGATGCTGCTGCAGACCAACCGCAATGCGGTCGACGATGCGCATGAACTTGCGCTGGCGCTCAGGCAGCGCCGTCAAGAGCTGGAGCAGGCCAACAAAGAACTCGCGCACCGCGCCTTCCATGACGCATTGACCGGGCTGCCGAATCGCTTGATGCTGCGTGACCGCCTGTCGCAGGCCATCGTGCGCGCCGAGCGCAACCACACCGTGCTGGCAGTGCTCTTCATCGACCTCGATCGCTTCAAGTCCATCAATGACACGCTCGGCCATCGCGTCGGCGATGCCGTGTTGCGCTCGGTGGCCACGCGCATCGCAGCGCCGCTGCGCAAGTCGGACACCGTTGCGCGTGAAGGCGGCGATGAATTCCTGGTGTTGCTGGAAGAAGTCGGCAGTGCGCAGAATGCCGCGCGACTGGCCGGCAAGCTGCTCGACAGCCTGTGCCTGCCGCATGAGGTCGACGGGCAGTCCCTGCACTGCAGCGGCAGCATCGGCGTGGCCATGTACCCTGACGATGGCAAGAGCGCCGAGGAACTGATCAAGCACGCCGATGCCGCGATGTTCGATTCCAAAGGCGGCGGTCGCAACCAGGTGCACTTCTTTTCCGAAGAGAGCTGGGCGCGGTTGGCCAAGCGCTTCACGCTCGAGGCCGAGCTGCGCACGGCGATCGAGGAAAAGCAGTTCATCATCCATTACCAGCCGCAAGTCGAGCTGGCTGGCAACCGCATCTGTGCCGCCGAGGCGCTGATACGCTGGAAGCATCCGGTGCGCGGCATCGTGCCGCCGCTGGAATTCATACCACTGGCCGAAGAGCTGGGCCTCATCGTCCCCATCGGCGAATGGGTGCTCGATGAAGTGTGCGGGCAGATGAAGACATGGTTGCGGCGCTTCGGCTGGAGCCCGTCGGTCTCGGTCAACATCTCGGCGCGCCAGCTGCAGGTGAGCGACTTCGCGCAGCGCGTCGAAGACATCCTCGCGCGCCACCAGCTGCCGCCCAACCTGCTCGAACTGGAGCTGACCGAGCATTCGCTGATGCAGCATCACGATCGCGCGTCGCGCCTGCTGTCCGGCCTAAAGCAGCGCGGGGTGCGGCTGGTGCTCGATGATTTCGGTACCGGCTATTCGAACCTGATGACGCTCTTCAGCATGCCGTTCGACATGCTGAAGGTCGACCGTTCCTTCGTCAGCGGCATCGAAGATGATGTGCCGAGCCGCGCACTGGTCGACATGATCCTCGCGCTGGCACGCCAGTTGCGCCTGCAAGTGGTGGCCGAAGGTGTCGAGACGCGCACGCAGCAGTCGCTGCTGGCCGACCTCGGCTGCGAATTCGTGCAGGGCTACCTGCATTCCCCGCCGCTGTCGCCGACGAGCTTCGAGGCGATGGCCTTCGCCGGCAGTTCGATCGCGGCCTGACGCTAGCGCACGCTGCTGCCCATGTTCTCCCCGGGCGGCACCGGCAGCTCGGGCGGCGGCACGGCGCTTCCTCCGCCTCCACCGCCAGCGCCGGACGTTCCTTCAGTCGCACCGCCGGCGGGGCTGCCCGGCATGCTGTCCGATGTCCCCTGCGGTGATGCACCGCGCGTCGTTCCTTTCCCGCCCGGCGGCATTGCCTCGCCGGACGGCGACGTTTCACCCGTCGAAGGGCTGGCCGAGGTTCCGCCAGCGGTGCCGGCAGACGGGCCTTCCGACGTGCCTTGCGACGTACCTTCCGATGTGCCTCCGGACGTGACAGCAGGCTGCGGTGTCGATTCCGATGTCGGCGCCGCTTCAGAACCACCGGTCAGCGTATGCGTATCGCCCGACTGCTGGCTGCCGCGCTGGCCCCATCCCGAACTGCTGCATGCCGCCAGCACGAACAGGGCTGCCGATGCAATCGCGAATGTCGACAGCGAATTGAGCAAGTCCTTGCGCATGATGGTTCCCGGAAGTCTGTGATCTCCCCGTCACCATAGGCGCAGTCGTTCAGCCGCGATTGAGTGCGCTCAAGCGAGCGCCATCCAGGATTAAGCGACGGATACGGACGGCATCTGCCGCGGCCTTGTGATTGAAGCGCATCAAAAGAAGTCGATTGCCAGCGCGTGCGCGTGAAAGCCGGCGCGGATTTTTAGTCTATACGTCGTGACGTCCGGCCACTGCTGCCTTGTCGTGCAGACCGTGGTCCGGCAAGCATCCACCTGGAAGGAGGTCACGATGGGTTCTGCGCGCACATACTGGCTGGCCGGCACCGGCTTGCTGTTGGCAACGGTCACCACGGCAGCATTGGCGCAAGGCGGTGCGCCGAATCGCGGCGACACCTTGCAAAAGCTCGAGGCCTTTCGTTCCACCGGCGGGCCGATGACGCTCGAGACCGTGCCGCAGACCGGCCCGCGCGCCGATGCGATACGGCGCAACCTGCAGAAGATCAAATTGCCACCCGGCTTTCGCATCGACCTGTATGCGATCGTGCCGGATGCTCGGCTGATGGCCGTCGGCCCGTCGACCGGCATCGTGTTCGTCGGTACCCGCAAGAACCGG
>JACCDZ010286466.1_pt1 | contig 35603 bp, 34 predicted proteins | sample 7449551 | NCBI WGS metagenome assembly JACCDZ01 (sample SAMN15323452, study PRJNA562643) | freshwater metagenome | isolation source: river surface water | place: USA:Blue River Watershed | collected 2017-08-18 | reverse complement strand
CCCATCCAAAGCCAAAGCCAAACTGGGCTGGGCGCCTGAAATTACCGTGCAGCAAATGTGTGCCGAAATGGTGGCTACCGACTTGGAAGAAGCTCAAAAGCATGCCTTGCTCAAGAAGCATGGCTACGAGCCTAGCGTAAGTAGCGAATGAGTATAAAGATTGCGATCGTAGGCGCTGGCTATGTAGGGTTGTCGAACGGCATTTTGCTGGCGCAGCACAACGAAGTGGTGTGTCTTGATATCGTTGCATGCAGAGTTGAAAAACTCAACCGCAACGAGTCACCAATTGAAGATGTGGAAATTGAAGCTTATTTGAAATCCCAAAAGCTTAATTTTAGAGCGACTTTAGACAAGCGTGATGCATACGAAGGTGCAACTTATGTGGTGATTGCTACTCCGACCGATTATGACCCTCGAACCAATTATTTCGATACCAGCTCTATCGAAGCAGTTATTCGAGACGTGCAAGCTATCAATCCGAATGCGGTTATGGTTATTAAATCAACTGTTCCCGTGGGCTACACCGTGAAAGCGCGTAAAGAACTCAATGCGACCAATCTCATTTTTTCGCCTGAATTTTTGAGGGAAGGCAAAGCGCTTTTCGATAATCTTCACCCAAGTCGTATCGTGGTGGGGGAAAAATCCGAGAGGGCGCAACGTTTTGCGGAGCTTTTGCAAGAGGGGGCGATAAGTCAAAGCGTGCCCGTGCTGTTCACAGACAGTACCGAGGCTGAAGCCATCAAACTGTTTGCTAATACGTATTTAGCCATGCGAGTTGCGTACTTCAATGAGCTTGACTCTTACGCATCAATGCATGGACTAGACACCCGGCAAATCATTGATGGCGTTTGTTTGGATCCGCGCATTGGCAACCACTACAACAACCCCAGCTTTGGTTATGGTGGTTATTGCTTACCCAAAGACACCAAGCAACTCTTGGCCAATTACCAAGACGTCCCCCAAAACCTTATCAATGCCATTGTGGCTTCCAATGCGACGCGTAAAACCTTTGTAGCTGAAGAGGTGTTGCGAAGACGGCCCAAAACTGTGGGTATATATCGCCTCATCATGAAAGCTGGTTCAGATAACTTCAGAGCCTCAAGTATTCAGGGCGTCATGAAGCGCATTAAAGCTAGGGGTGTTGAGGTTATTTTGTATGAGCCCGTTTTAACTGAAGACAATTTTTTTCGTTCCGCAGTTTTCAGGGACCTTGATACATTCAAACGCAAAGCCGATGTCATCATCGCAAACCGGATGCAAGCTGATCTTCAAGATGTAGCAGACAAGGTCTATACCCGTGACCTATATGGTAAAGACTGAATTTGGACGGTCTAGAGGCATGCCCAAATAGCCACACACTAAAATTCTTAAATTTAGAGTTAATTAAAAATGTTAAAAAACTCCACAATCCTTATCACAGGCGGGACTGGTTCGTTTGGCAACACCTTTGTGCCAATGACTTTAGCCAAGTACAACCCAAAAAAAATCATCATCTTTTCGCGCGATGAGATGAAACAGTGGGATATGGCGAAGAAGTACACAGGTGACAAACGTGTCCGTTTCTTTATTGGGGATGTTCGCGACAAAGAGCGCTTATACCGCGCCTTGGACGGTGTGGACTACGTTGTCCATGCTGCTGCCACCAAAATTGTGCCCACGGCAGAATACAACCCTTTTGAGTGCATCAAAACCAACGTCAACGGCGCCATGAACCTAATTGACGCTTGCATTGACAAAGGCGTCAAAGGCGTGGTGGCCTTGTCCACCGACAAGGCCAGCAGCCCCATCAACCTGTACGGCGCTACCAAGCTCACGTCTGACAAACTGTTTGTTGCCGGCAACGCTTATTCTGGCGAGCACGGCACCAAGTTCTCTGTAGTGCGTTACGGCAACGTCATGGGCTCGCGCGGCTCGGTCATTCCGTTTTTCTTGTCCATTCGCGACAAGGGCGTGCTGCCGATTACAGACGAGCGCATGACGCGGTTCATGATCTCTTTGGAGCAAGGCGTCGAGTTGGTCTGGCACGCCTTTGAAGACATGGTGGGCGGCGAGATATACGTCAAAAAAATCCCGTCCATGAAAGTGACCGATCTGGCCCGCGTGGTCGCGCCCGAGTGCAAACAAGAAGTTGTCGGCATTCGCCCCGGTGAAAAACTGCACGAACAAATGATTGGTGCCGAAGACGCCTACTACACCTTTGAGTACCCCGAGCACTTCAAAATTTTGCCCACTATCAACGACTGGGGCAGTAGCCCTGAACGCATTAAAGACGGCAAAAAAGTACCCGAAGGCTTTGTGTACGCCAGCGATAACAACGCCGAGTGGATGACAGACGCCGAACTGCAAGTCTGGATTGACACCAACCGCGAAAAAATCGGGAGCATCTAAATGATCCCTTACGGCCGCCAGGACATCAGCCAAGCCGACATCGACGCGGTTGTGGCCGTGTTGCAGTCAGACTTTCTGACGCAAGGCCCCCAAGTGCCCCTGTTTGAACAAACCGTGGCCAAACATGTGGGCGCCAAACATGCACTGGCCGTCAACAGCGCCACATCGGCCCTGCACATCGCTTGCATGGCTTTGGGGCTGGGGCTGGGCGACTGGTTGTGGACCACCCCCGTCACCTTTGTGGCCTCTGCTAACTGCGGTTTGTATTGCGGCGCGCAAGTGGACTTTGTGGACATAGATCCCCTCACCTACAACCTCTGCGCCAAAGCCTTGGAGGCCAAGCTCCAAGTTGCAGAAAAAGCAGGCAAGCTGCCCAAGGTGTTGATAGCGGTGCATTTGTGCGGCCAGCCTTGTGACATGGCGGCCATTCACGCACTGGGCCAAAAGTATGGCTTCAAAATCATTGAAGACGCCTCGCACGCCATTGGCGGCAAATACAAAGGCGAGTTGATTGGCAACAGCCGCTACAGCGATGTGACAGTGTTCAGCTTTCACCCGGTCAAAATCATCACCACCGCCGAAGGTGGCATGGCCCTGACCAACAGCGACGAGCTGGCCTACAAAATGGCCCTGCTGCGCAGCCATGGCATTACCCGCGACACCGCGCAAATGACCCATGCGCCAGACGGCCCTTGGTACTACCAGCAAATCGATCTGGGCTACAACTACCGCATGACCGAGCTGCAAGCCGCCCTTGGTGTGAGCCAAATGCAGCGGCTGGACGCCTTTGTGGCACGCCGCCACCAGTTGGCCCAGCGCTACGACCAGCTGCTGGCTGCGTTGCCGGTGACCACACCTTGGCAGCACCCGGACAGCTATTCGGGCCTGCACCTGTACGTCATTCGCCTGCAACTGGACAAGATCAACAAGACCCATCGCCAGGTGTTTGGAGCGCTGCGCGAGCAGGGCATAGGCGTCAACCTGCACTACATTCCGGTACACACCCAGCCGCACTACCAGCGCATGGGCCACAAAGTGGGTGACTACCCATATGCCGAACAGTATTATGCTGAGGCGATTAGCCTGCCCATGTACCAAACCCTGAGCGACTCACAACAAGATCAAGTAGTGGCTGCGTTGCAAAAGGTGCTGGCCTGATGGCGTTGGTAATTATTCAAGCGCGGACAAACTCAAGTAGATTACCTGGCAAGGTTTTGCTGCCAATTGCCGGGGTGCCGCTTGTTGTGTTGGCGGCTCGTCGCGCGGCAAATGCTGGTGCAAATGTAATCGTTGCAACATCGGATGAGCCTTCGGACGATGTTTTGGCCAAGGTGCTTGCAGATGCTGGTATCCAGTGTTTCCGTGGAAGCCTGGAAAATACGCTTGACCGTATGGTGGGAGCGTTGACAGGCTATGACGATGACACACTTGTGTTCAGACTGACCGCTGACAATGTTTTTCCAGATGGAACTCTTCTCAAAGAGATGGAGGAAGACTTTCTCGCCAAGGGACTAAGTTACCTTTGCTGCAATGGGGAGCAATCAGGGTTGCCTTATGGTATGAGCGCGGAACTCATGCGTGCAGGTCACCTGCGCGAAGCAAACCGCAACGTGACCAGTCAGCACGATCGAGAACATGTCACACCCTATATTCGGCGAACTCACGGTGCGACATATTTCCAGCGATACAAGTCTTTGAACAAGGGACTCTACAGGTGTACTGTTGATTCCCTCGACGACTACCTTTCTGTTCAAAATGTATTCGTCGGGGTGATGGACCCAGAAAAAGTGTCAGCGTTTGGCTTGGTTGATCGGTTGGGTAAAGCCCCACTGCAACCTACACAAACAAAATCAGCCAGTAAGCTGGTACTGGGCACTGCACAGCTTGGAATGACCTACGGCATCGCAAACCAAACGGGCATGCCAAGCCAACAGTTGGCAGATGACCTGATCAAAACCGCAATTGTTAATGGGGTGCATTGGCTCGATACAGCTAGTGCATATGGTCGCAGTGAGGAGGTCATCGGACGCGCCCTTAAATCAGGTTGGCAAGAGAGGGTGAGGGTCATTACCAAGCTTGGTTTGCTAGCTGACTGCCCAAATGAAGCGACAGAAGTCATCGTAAAAACCTTTGTAGATGAAAGCATATTCAGGTCTTGTACTCGCTTGCAATCACAAACAATTGACGTGTTGATGCTCCATCGTATGGAACACCAAAAAGCATGGGCGGGTGCAGTTTGGAGTCGACTTTTAGATCACAAAGCTGCTGGGCGCATTAAGGCTTTGGGCGTTTCGGTTCAAAACCCAGATGAACTCGTCATGGCGCTGGAAGAAGCCGAGATCGAATTTATCCAAATGCCCTTCAATGTCCTGGATTGGCGCTGGGATAAGCTGATTGAGAAAATCCGTACCGTAAAGACGCGGCGGACCTTAAAGGTTCACGTCCGAAGCGGCTTGCTTCAGGGTTTATTGGTCAGCGCAGAACCTGATCATTGGCGGCATGCCAACGTTGATTCACCTGAGCCTATCCAAAATTGGCTGAGGCAGATGACCGCAGATACAGACTCGCAGAGTGTGGCCGCGTTTTGTCTGAACTACGCCAAGTCGTTAGATTGGGTTGATGGCGTGGTTGTGGGGATGGAAACAAAAGCGCAGCTTCTCGAAAATATTCACATATTTACGAGTGATGACTTTACGCAAGAGCAGTTAGAGCGCGTGAGCGAATTACGCCCAAAAGTGGCAAGCCCAACACTGAACCCCTCACAGTGGCGGAACTGAAAATGAACAAAGGCACCGAGATATTTTCATTAGCCAACAAGACCGTCTTGCTAACAGGTGCAACAGGCTACCTTGGTCAAGCCATGGCGCTGGTGTTTGCAGAAGCTGGTGCTAAGGTCTTGGTGAACTCACGTTCTATTGAGCGCTGTGAACAGTTGGTGGAAAGGCTCATGTCTCTTGGCCTGAATGCGGAGAGTGCTGCATTTGATGTGACATCTGCAGCTGCTGTTGAAGCCTTCGCAGAGCGCATGCAAACCAAGCCCTTGCATGTGTTGGTGAATAACGCCTACGTCGGCGGAGCCGGGAGTATCGAGTCTGCTAACAATGAGTCATACACAAGCAGCTTCGAAGTGACGCTAGGCGCTGCCCACAGGCTGGTGAAATCGCTGTTGCCTAGCTTGCGTGCCGCAGTAAAAGAATCTGGCGACGCCTCTGTCATTAACTTGGGTTCCATGTATGGCGTTGTGAGCCCAGATCAACGAATTTATGAAAACCCGCTTGCTGTGAACCCACCGTTTTATGGTGCAGCCAAAGCAGCATTGCTGCAGTGGACCCGCTATGCGGCATGCGAGTTTGGAAAAGAAGGCATACGCTTCAATTCCGTCACGCCTGGACCGTTCCCATCGAAAGATGTTCAGACAGCAAATCCAGCATTTATTGAAAAACTGGCTTTCAAGGTGCCATTAGGACGGATTGGTCAGGCTGACGAAATGAAAGGCCCATTGCTTTTTTTGGCGTCGCAGGCCGCATCGTTTGTGAACGGCGCGAATTTGGCTGTGGATGGTGGCTGGACCAGTTGGTGAAATGAGCCATTTAAAAGTTGCCTTCCGCGCCGACGCCTCGCTGCAAATTGGCACCGGCCACATCATGCGTTGCCTGACGCTGGCCGACGCGCTGCGCGAAAAGGGGGCGCAATGCACCTTTGTTTGCCGGCCACACGCAGGCCACCTGCTGGACCTGGTGATCCAACGCGGGCACAAAGCGCTTGCCCTTGGCGAGCCGCAAGAAAACTTTAACGGTCCGACAGACCCCGCCCACGCCGCGTGGCTGGGTACAAGCTGGGCTGATGATGCCGAACAAACAATGCATGCGCTGGTCGGACAAACGGTGGATTGGCTGGTGGTAGACCACTACGCCTTGGATGCTCGCTGGGAAGAAGCGCTGCGCCCCCAAGCCAAACGCATTATGGTCATTGATGACCTGGCCGACAGGCCGCACGCTTGCGATTTGTTGCTAGACCAAACTTTAGGGCGACGACCTACGGACTACGCGCCTTGGGTGCCAGACGGGTGCAAGTTGCTGTGTGGGGCGCAATATGCACTTTTGCGTCCGGATTTTGCAGCTTTGCGCGAATACAGTCTCAAGCGGCGAGTACAGCCAGTTCTGAAAGAGTTGCTCATTAACATGGGTGGGGTAGATAAAGATAATGTCACCGGAGCTGTTTTGCGTGCGCTGCAGAGCCGCTCGTTGCCAGAAGACTGCAGGCTGACTGTTGTCATGGGGCAAACAGCGCCATGGTTGAAAAATGTGCAAGATTTGGCCTGTTCTATGCAAAGACCAACACGTGTCTTGGTTGGTGTTAACAACATGGCGCAACTGATGGCTGACTGCGATTTGGCGATTGGTGCCGCAGGGGCAACATCTTGGGAACGTTGCTGTTTGGGGCTGCCAAGCATCATGCTAGTGGTTGCTAAAAATCAACTGGAAGTTGCAAAAGGTCTTGAAGATGCTGGCGCAGCTATGTTGTGTTTGTCTGCGCAAGGTTTGTCAAAACAATTAGCAGTCTTGTTGGACAAGCTTTTTGCCGACTCAGAGCAGATTGCCTTGTTGAGCAAAGCTGCGGCAATGGTTACTAACGGTACAGGTGCTGGTGAAGTGTTGGAGCAAATGGAGTACAAGCTTGAGCACTCATAAATCGATGCGCGCCAGAAAAATGCGTGAGAGTGATTTGGAAACCGTCTTACGCTGGCGCAATCATCCTGATGTGCGCAAATGCATGCTGTCTCAGCATCAAATCACGATGGCTGAGCATCGAGCATGGTTTGATCGATCTGCCAAAGATGCTACCCGTGCTTTATTGGTTGTTGAAGAAAATGACTTGATCATGGGGTGTGTTGTTTTTTCAAACATCTCTTGCGGCAGTACTACAGATTGGAGTTTTTACGCAAAGCCGGACAGCCCCTCCGGTACGGGGCGAAAAGTATGTGGTGCTGCTCTTGATTTTGCTTTCAGAGATTTACAAATTCACAAGGTAGTAGGGCAGGTGCTTGCTTTCAATGAGGCATCTATCCGCACGCACCTTCGACTCGGTTTTACGCAAGAGGGCGTTTTGAGGGAGCATCATTTAATTTATGGAAAGCATTTGGATTTGATTGTTTTTGGTATTCTGTCGTATGAATGGCGCTATCGGAATAGGTCTTCTAACTAACCTCTGAAATATGGAAGATATTCGATCAAACGTTAATAAAAACATCATTTTTGCCAGTTGTAAGTCTTGGCATAAACCGTTGTTTGAGAGCCTAAAATCTAAGTTTGATTTAAATTGGATTTACGTATCCACTCCGATTGAATTGGACCGCGCTATAGATGCTGTAAATTTGAAATATATATTCTTCCTTCATTGGAATTGGTTGGTGCCGGAAACAATCTGGAAGCAGTATGAGTGTGTTTGTTTCCACATGACAGACGTACCGTATGGTCGTGGCGGTAGCCCATTGCAGAACTTGATTCTGGCTGGGTATAAAGAAACAAAGCTAACTGCGCTGCGAATGGTCAGGGAGATGGACGCCGGTCCTGTTTACACAAAAAGCCCCTTAAAACTTGAAGGCACAGCTCAAGAAATTTATGTCAAGGCCGGAGCTTTGAGTGCTGACATTATCGAATGGATGATTGAGAACGAGCCAGTACCTATCGATCAGGAGGGGGAGGTCGTCTTCTTTAAGCGTAGAAAACCTGAGCAGAGTCGTTTGCCTGAAACGGGCTCACTCCTTAGTACCTATGACTTTATTCGCATGCTTGATGCCGATGGATACCCGTACGCCTTTATCGATCATGGGGAATTCATGCTAAAACTGAGTAAGGCCAAGCTCGAAAACGGGCGGCTTATTGCTGAAGTTGAAATTAATAAGCAATCTTGAGAGTGAGTACAAAAATGGATATCACCATTAACGGTCGAAAAATCGGGCTTGGCCATCCGCCGTACATCATTGCCGAACTGTCAGCCAACCACAATGGCAATATTGAACGCGCTTTTGAAACCATAAAGGCTGCGCGTGATAGCGGTGCAGATGCGATCAAGATTCAGACCTACACAGCAGACACGATGACAATTGACTGCGACACGGAAGAATTCATGATCCATGGTGGGTTGTGGGATGGCTACAAACTCTACGATTTGTACAAATGGGCCGAAACACCTTTTGAGTGGCACAAGGCCATTTTCGACTACGCGAAAAATATTGGTATTACCTTGTTCTCGACACCATTTGATGAGTCTGCAGTTGATTTGCTGGAGTCGCTAGATACGCCCGCATACAAAATTGCATCCTTTGAAGCTACAGATTTACCACTGATCCGATATGTAGCCAGCAAGGGTAAGCCAATGATCATGTCAACTGGCATGTGCTCGGAGCAAGAAATTGAAGAAGCGGTTACAGCCGCTCGCGAAGGCGGTTGCAAAGAGCTTATATTACTGCATTGCATTAGTAGTTACCCCGCGCCAATCGATCAGGCCAATTTAAAACAAATGCCCAATTTGGCTGTTCGATTCAGTAGCATGCCAGGCTTGTCAGACCACACGCTTGGCACAACGGCATCTGTCGCGGCTGTGGCACTTGGCGCATGCCTGATTGAAAAGCACTTTACTCTGAGCCGCCAAGACAAGGGGCCCGACAGCGAGTTTTCTATTGAACCCGTTGAACTGAAGCGTCTTTGCCAAGATACCCGTGATGCGTGGGCAGCCCTTGGTAGTCCTGGATTTGAGCGTCAAAAAGCAGAAGACTCAAGCAAACGGTACCGACGTTCACTCTATTTTGTGAAGGACATGAAGGCTGGCCAAGCTATATCTGAGTTGGATATTCGAAGGATTCGACCAGGGTATGGACTTGCACCCAAGTATTTTGACGAGGTGATTGGCCGAGCCGTAAAAGCAGATGTACAGCGTGGCACTGCTTTACAGTGGAGTCATTTGCATGACTAACTGTGTACTGGTTGTGGCTGCGCACACCGACGACGAGGCCTTGGGATGTGGCGGAACAATTGCTAGACACGTTGCCGAGGGGGATACCGTTTATGCGGTTTTCATGGCCGATGGCGTGACTTCACGCGAGGGGGCTGTTCAAGAAGATCTGATTGGCCGCAATGCGGCCGCAGAAAACGCCCGAACAATTCTCGGTATCAAAGAGAATATTTACTTAGGCCTGCCTGACAACCGGATGGACAGCATTCCGTTGATTGATGTGGTGCAGAAGCTGGAACCAATCATCGACAAGTTGCAACCCAATATTGTGTACACGCACCACCACGGTGACTTAAATGTTGACCACCGAATAACGCATCAGGCGGTGATGACCGCATGCAGGCCTCAGCCGGGAAGCAGCGTGCGGGCTATATATGCGTTTGAGGTAATGTCGAGTACCGAGTGGGCTACACCTACGGCAGAACCGTTCTTGCCAAATTATTTTGTGGATATCTCTAAATATCTGCGAAAAAAGAACGATGTACTTAATGTATACCATATGGAAATGCGTAAGGTGCCACATTCAAGAAGTGCAGAACACCTCACAACTTTGGCTAGCCATAGAGGGCAAAGCGTGGGTCTTTTAGCGGCTGAGGCATTCATTTCAATAAGAGTTGTTATTTAAGGAGAAATGTGATTCTCTCTCTTAATAAACCAATAATTATTTCCACCGCCTTTGCCAGAGTGGTGCTTGACGCTAGCACTATCGAAAAGCATTTCACATTGCTCCGAAGTGGCAGTTGTCCGGATGACAGATTCTCCTTTGATCTAGCAGAGTTATGAGTCTGACCAAGAAGCTGATTCGCGGCCTACGACGTCTTGCAAGCCGACTGCCTGCCGACCCCCGTGTGGCCCCACTGCTTGCGCAACGTCGTGATAGGGCGACACTAGCCAAGGTGGACGTGCGTTCCGAGCCATTGGCCGGCCGAGCCCTGGCGGTGCAGGGTGTCGAAGATCCGATCTTCCACGGCCTGCTGGCCACGCTAGCGGGTGATTTGCAGGAAGCGGTTGGTGTTCAGCCCTGGCTGCTGCAGGTGCGGTCGATCAATGGCGCGATCGGTACGGGTGTGGTCGCTCGATTGGCTCGTTCGTGGCCCGTCGCGGCCTTGTTCAATGCCCAGTGGCGCAGGGCGAACGCCGACGTCATGGCTGGCGTTGCTTATCGCAGCGGCGGGTGGCAATCGCCGCTGTCCCGCTGGCGTAGAGCTCGCGCGGGCCGGGCGCTGCAGCAGCGCCTCCAACGGCAGGGCGGCCTGGCGGACTTGAGCATCGACGGCATCCTGGTCGGTGATCTGGTCATTGACTCCTACCTTCGCTTTCGACCCGCTGCCACGGTGGACCTGGCCGATCCTTTCCTTGCCCGACTGCTGACGCAGATGCTGCGTGATGTGGCCCTTGCACAAGCCTGGTTCGCCAGCGCGCGGCCGGCACTCTACTTGAGTAGCTACTCGACCTACATCGAGCATGGCGTAGCGGTGCGCGTGGCCTTGGCCCGCGGCATACCTGTGCGTGTGTTCGGCAACCTGGTCACTTTTGGCAAGCGCCTGAGCACCAACGATCCATTTCATGCGACCAATGGTGACCCATACCGCGACATTGCCGAATCATTGGCTGAGCCCGGACCGGCACTAGAGAAGGCCAGAGAGCTACTGGAGGGTCGCCTAGGCGGCAAGATCGACCATGCCACGAGTTACATGCGCCAGTCTGCCTACGCGCCCAGCAGCGAGCCAGTGCCGGACGGAGTACGTGGCGCAGTGGTCGTGTTCCTGCACGATTTCTTCGACAGTCCGCACATCTACGCCGACCTAGTATTCGACGACTTCTGGCAGTGGATCTGCTGCACGATTCACACGCTGACCGAGGCCAGCATCCCGTTCTTCCTCAAGCCGCACCCTAATCAGATCGCTGCCAGCGTCGCCGTGCTCGACCAGCTGCGTGCGCAGTTTCCTGCGCTGCGCCTGCTGTCCACGCGCATCACCAACCGCCAGCTGGTGGAGGCCGGTATGGGCGCGGGCGTCACTGTCTACGGCACCGTAGGGCATGAGCTGGCCTACCTGGGCGTGCCAGTGATCTGCTGCGCGCGCCATCCCCACCACGCGTTCGACTTTTGCCGGACGGCGCACAGTGTGGCCGAGTACCAGGCCATGTTGCGTCAGCCATTCGAACTGCCCCTGAGCCGTGAGCTGATGCGCCAACAGGCTCTGCAGTTTTACTATGCGCACAACCTGCATGGAACGACCGAAGCGCTGTCGCTTCGAACCCGCTTTGGCGAACTGTTCAAGGTCGGCAATGACGCCTCTGCGCCGCCAGACGCGCTGGCCCGCAGCCTGGAGGCCCTTCGTGCCGAACCTGCTTGGCCGGTGTTTGTCCAAGAGTTGATCCAGGACATTCAGGCTGCGCCTGCCTGGGGGTAGACTGCTTGCCCCTACGAATTGGAAAAAATCACAATGTCTCTTTACGCAAGTCTGTCGCGCATTCCATTGCTGGGCATGTTGGCCCTGCCGCTGCGTCGCCTCCTTCTAGATGTGCGCAGCATTCTCGTCCTGCCCTGGGGGCTGCGCCGTTTCCGTAGCGAGGGCCGCACACCCGAGTCGGCCTATCAATCCATGATCTGGTTGTTCTGCACCAGTGGTGGTCGGTTCAATGACTGGATGTCCCAACGCATTGCCAAGCGCAACCCTCCGGTGACCTTGCCTGACACCACCGGTGTGCTGGGTACATTAGACGCGCCGCGCTTTGCCGAGTTAGGTGAGCGCCTGCGTCGCGATGGTTATGTGGTGTTTCCGTCAGCCTTGTCGGCCGAAGTCTGTGACCGTCTGCACGCGTTTGCCGCACGTACGCCTGCCACGATCCGCCCAATGGATGGCCAGAGCGCCGACGTGACCCGCGAAGCGCTGTACGAGCCAGGTAACCCGCAGGCCGTGCGCTACGACTACCAGCCCTCCGACCTGCTGGACCAGACTGACGTGCAAGACCTGCTGGCCGACCCAAGCCTGCTGAGCTTGGTGCAGGAGTACCTTGGCTGTGAGCCGAAGGCAGATGTTCTGAGCATGTGGTGGCATACGGCTTTCCAGGATCATCCGGACAGTATGGCGGCGCAGTACTTCCACTTCGACATGGACCGTTTCAAGTGGCTCAAGGTGTTTATCTACTTGACGGATGTCGGCCCCGACAACGGCCCGCATGCGTTTGTGCGCGGTTCGCACCGCACCGGCGCAATCCCTCGTCACATCTTGGACCGTGGCTACGTGCGCCTTACCGACGAGGAGGTGGCAGCAAACTTCCCGGCCGAAGGCATCATGACATTCACCGCGCCGCGCGGCAGCATCATCGTGGAGGACACGCGAGGCCTGCACAAGGGCGTGCATGTGCGAGACGGCGCCAGGCTGATACTGCAACTGCAGTTCAGCAACTCGCTGTTCGGCACCAATTACGCCCCTGCGCGCATGAGCAAGATCAACTCACAGCGCATGAAGCTGATGCTCGAACGTGCGCCGGCAATCTATCGTCAGTACAGCTGAGAAGCGCACATGCATCCATATTCGCCTGAAATGCGCCAGCAACCTTCGATGGCCACTGATCCCCGCGGTGTGCCGGTTGTGTTGCTCTTCCTGCTGCACGTGCTGCGGCGTTTCCCGCTGGCGAGTTGGACTCTGCTGCTGACCCTGCTGATCTTACTTTTGGAGTACGTCAGCATCAGCGTGATGATCCCGTTGGCGGCTAGCAGTGCCCCTGCAGGCAGCAGCGGCTCCGTCGGAGGCGAAATAGTCGTGTCGGCCTGGACGCAGGTTGCCCAATGGCTGGGGTTGTCTCCTGGGCTTATGACCTGGGTATGGTTGTTTCTCGTGCTGCTGGCCCTGCGCAGTGCAGCCGGCTATTCCCATGTGCTCCTGAGCATATACCTGAGCAAGCAAGTTCACCGCCGTCTCAGCGACGACGTGTTCCGACGTGTGCTTGTCGACGAGCCAATGACCCAAGTCTACAAGCGTTCGATTGGATACTACGTCACCCTCGCGGGTGATGACACCTTCCGTGCTGGAGCGCTGGTCAATTCGGCACTGCTAACGCTGTCTGGCGCCTTGTCCGCACTTGCGGGCATGGTGATGCTGTACCTGTTCTCGCCGTTGGCCTTTCTGATCACGACCGGCTTTCTTGCGCTGTCGGCAGTATTGGTGTTCGTCGGCATTCGTTGGATGCTGCGGTTCAACAGCCGCGCAGCCGTGGTGTCACGCGAATCAGCCACGACCTTCCTCGAAGCGCTCAACAGTTTGCGTTCTCTTCGGTCGATGACGTGTGAGCCCTTTGCGCGCGAGGCCTACCGTCGGGTGACCATACGTTACACGGGCTTGCAGATGCGAGTCGATGTACTGCGGGCCGGTATCAAGGCGGTGCCAGGACTGGTGGCAGCCCTAACTGGTGTGATCGTCTTTGGGCCATGGTTTGATGACACTATTCCTCTGGCTCCGCAGGAGATATTTGCTGGCACTACCATCATCTTGCGCGTATTCATCTCGCTCGGTGGTTTGATGACAGCAGGCGGCAACTTCTTGGTTGATGCACGCGCTGCTAAAGACCTAGGTGAGCTCATTCAAGCCGACGCTGTATCCAGCAATTCCAATACATTGCTTGTGTTCGCTACGCAGCCGATAGGCGCGTCTGTCCCTGGCTTTAATGAGCTGGTACTGCGCGGCGTGGACTACGCCTATGCGCCGGATCAGCCGGTACTGCAAGGCCTCAGCTTCACTTTCCGTGCAGGCCGCGTGCACGCCATCATCGGGCCGTCAGGCTCTGGCAAGTCGACTCTGGCCGATCTGCTGTTGGGCTTATTCGCTCCTGATGCGGGCCAGATCCTTGCCGACGGCGTTCCGCTCCCACCAGAATCTTTGCGACAGCGCGTGATTCTGGTCGAGCAGCAGCCCCGCATCTTCTCAGTGTCGGTGCGAGACAACCTGAGCCTGGGGATGGCGGTCAGTGATGCCGAGATCGAAGCTGTGCTCGAGGCAGTAGACCTGACCGACGTCATCCGTGCACTGCCTGATGGCATCCATACGCTGATGGATTACCAAGGCTCTAACCTTTCCGGCGGACAGCGTCAGCGCCTGTCCATCGCCAGGGCTCTTTTGCGGCGGCCTCAGGTGTTGATCCTGGATGAGGCCACCAGTGCCCTTGATCCGCAGACTCGCGACCTGGTCGTCGCGCGCATTCGTGCCCGCCTGCAGCAAGGCGTCATCGTGTTTATCACACACGATGAGACGATTGCCGAACTGGCGGACGAAGTGTTGGCTCTGCGCCCCTGTCAGTTTGAGGGTGCCAAATGAGCCGACCCGCGTCCTGTCTGCCCGACACCGTGCCGCTGGCACCGGTGGCCTTGTTCGCCTACGCGCGGCCCGACCACTTGGCCCGCACGCTGGCCGCGCTGCGCGTCGACCCATTGGCCGCGCAGACCGACCTGCATGTCTTCTGCGACGCTCCGCGCAACGAGGCGGCGCGTGCTGGCTGCGAGGCGGTGCGGGGCCTGGTGCGGAGCATCGACGGCTTCGCCTCGGTGCAGGTGATTGAGCGGCCCGTCAACTTTGGGCTCGCCCGCTCGATCATTGAGGGCGTCACCGAGATGTTGCGGCAGCAGCCGAGCGTGATCGTTCTAGAGGACGATTTGGTTGTCTCGCCGCATTTCCTGGGCTACATGAACCGCGCGTTGCAGTTGTACGCGGACGACGAGGCGGTGGCCTCGGTGCACGGCTATATCTATCCGGTCGACCGGGCCTTGCCCGAGACCTTCTTCCTGCGCGGTGCGGACTGCTGGGGGTGGGCCACTTGGCGCCGTGCGTGGACTGTCTTCAACACAGACGGTGCTTTGCTGCTAGCTGATCTACGTGCCCAAGGGCTGACTCGTGCCTTTGATTTTGACGGGGCCTATCCCTACACGCGCATGCTGGAGCACCAGATTGCCGGCCGAAACAACTCTTGGGCCATCCGCTGGCACGCGAGCAGTTTCCTGCGTGGCATGCTCACGCTTTACCCGGGACGTAGCTTGGTACGCAATATCGGCAACGACGACAGCGGCACCCACAGCGCCACCAATCGCGATTTCGACGTGGAACTTGCTACGTCTGCGCCACGGCTCGAGCGCTTGCCGCTGCAGGCCTCTGATGAAGGTACCCGCGCAGTGCGTGATTACTTCCGCCGTACTCGCTGGTTGCCGCGTCGTCTTTTGCGGCACGCACGTGCCCGCTGGGCCCGCTGGCGCCGTTCGACCTGAGATCGACCCATCTTCTACACCCTGACGAAAAAACTTTGTATGACTAACTACCGCAATAAGCGGGTGCTGATTACCGGGGGCATCGGTTTTATCGGCTCCAGCCTGGCACGCGCCCTGGTTGCTCAAGGCGCTCATGTCACCCTTGTCGACAGCCTGATTCCGTCCTATGGCGGCAATCTTCAGAATATTTCCGACTTCCGGGATCAGGTGGCGGTCAACGTCTGCGACGTGAGAGACCGTTTCGCGGTCGAGTACCTGTTGCGTGACCAGGACTTCCTGTTCAATCTGGCCGGCCAGACCAGCCACATGGACTCGATGACTGATCCGAAGACGGACCTGGACATTAACGCAGCAGCCCAGCTGTCGATCCTTGAGGCCTGCCGTGCCGTCAATCCCGGCATCCGCGTGGTCTTCGCCAGCACTCGCCAGATCTACGGCAAGCCCGACTATCTGCCGGTTGATGAGTCCCATCCGATCTGCCCTGTCGATGTCAACGGCATCAACAAGCTCGCGGGCGAGTGGTACCACCTGCTTTACTCCAAAGTGTATGGAATCAGGTCAACCGTGTTGCGCTTGACGAACACTTACGGTCCGGGCATGCGTGTTAAGGATGCTCGTCAGACATTCCTCGGTATCTGGATCAAGCAGTTGATTGAAGGTCAGTCCATCAAGGTGTTTGGTGACGGCCTGCAGTTGCGCGACTTCAACTATGTGGATGATTGTGTGGATGCCATGCTTTTGTCTGGTATGAGGGACGAGGCTGTTAGCAAGATCTACAACCTCGGAAGTAAGGAGGTCATCAATCTCAAGGGTTTGGCTGCCAAGATGATCGATATCGTGCCCGGACGCTCGTACGAGATCGTGCCATTCCCGCCTGAGCGCAAGGCAATTGACATAGGCGACTACTACAGCGACTTCTCTCTAATTCAACGCGAATTGGGGTGGTCACCTCACGTCAGTCTGGATGAGGGACTACAGAAATGCGTTACCTACTACACAGAATTTGGCCATCATTATTGGAGCTAACCCATGATTCTTATGAATGACTTCAAGAGCGAAACCACGGAAATGAAGCAAGCAATGCTGAACGCCGTCCGGCGTGTCATTGACTCCGGTTGGTACATCCTCGGCCCCGAAGTGGAGGCTTTTGAAAAGAAGTTTGCCGCCTTCAGCGGGATTCCGCATGTTGTATCTGTCGGGAACGGCATGGATGCCATTGAAATCGCTCTCCGAGCCCTCGGCATCGGCCCGGGTGACGAGGTCGTGACGACGCCTATGACAGCCTTCGCCACTGTGCTGGCCGTGCTGCGAACTGGTGCCACGCCAGTCTTGGCCGACATTGACCCGGCTACCGGCCTGCTCTCGCCGGCAAGTGTGAAGCGCTGCTTGACGTCCCGCACCCGTGCCCTGGTCTTGGTACATCTGTACGGCCAAGTGCGCGACATGGACCAGTGGCAGGCGCTCTGCACCGATGCAAGGATTCAGCTGATCGAGGACTGCGCACAGTCCCATGGCGCGCGCTGGGACGGTCGCACGGCTGGCAGTTTCGGCGTGGCAGGAGCCTACAGCTTCTACCCGACCAAAAACCTAGGTGCGCTGGGTGACGGCGGTGCCTTGGTGACGAGAGACGAGGAATTGGCGATCCGGGCAGCGCGCCTGCGCAACTACGGGCAGAGCGAGCGATACATCCATCCGGAGATCGGCCTCAACAGCCGACTCGACGAGATGCAGGCAGCCATCCTGGCGGTACGTCTCGACAGCTTGGATGCCAGTACCGAGCTCCGACGCTCGATCGCACGCCGCTATCGTGATGGCATCACGCAGTCCCGGGTGCAGTTGTTGGCAGTCCCTCAGCAGGCCGCCGCGCATGTCTACCATCTCTTCGTGCTCCTGAGCCCGCAGCGAGACGCTTTGCAGGCCCATCTGAAGGCCAAGGGTGTACAGGCCCTGTTGCATTACCCCGTGCCCGTCCACCACCAGAGCTCGTGTGTGGATATCCGCCGAGACCCGACCGGACTGCCATTCAGCGAGGTGCATGCCAAGCATTGCCTATCTTTGCCCTGTCACCCTCAAATGTCCGATGCAGACGTGCAGCGCGTGATCGATGCTGTCAACAGTTTCGCGGGCTGAACTCCGAGTGAGGTGAATTTCTTGACCGAACACTACGTCACGCTGTTCGACAGCTTCTTCCTGCCCCAGGGCTTAGCCCTGTACGCTTCGATGCAGCGGCATTGCGGTGATTTCGCCCTATGGGTTCTTTGCATCGACGACGAGGCCCACACGGTATTGTCGCAGCTGAACTTGCCCCGTGTGCATCTGCTTCGGCTTTCGGACTGGGAGACACCGGAACTTCTGGCGGTCAAACCAGGGCGTAGCAGGGGAGAGTATTGCTGGACGCTGACGCCCTTTAGCGTGCGTTTCGCGTTCGAATCTGCCCCGCATGCTGCGCGGGTCACCTACATCGATGCTGATACCTGGTTCCGTGCGTCGCCGCGCCCGATCTTCGATGAACTGGAGGCCGCCGGTCGCGCGGTGCTTATCACCGACCATGCCTACTCGCCCGAGTGCGATCAGACGGACAGTTCTGGCCGCTTCTGTGTCCAGTTCGTGTGCTTCGAGCGCGAGGCCGGTGAGCCAGTGCGCGCCTGGTGGGAAGCCCGCTGCTTGGAGTGGTGCTTTGCCCGCCACGAAGACGGTAGGTTTGGTGACCAGAAGTACCTCGACGACTGGCCGGATCGATTTCGCGGTCAGGTTCATGTGCTGAGCAACCAATCCCTGACAATGGGGCCCTGGAACGCCACTCGGTTCCCTTACTCTGCGGCAGTGTTCTGGCATTTTCATGGGGTGCGTCTGGACATCCGCGGCCAGCGCATCAGGCGGATGTGGGGGGGGGGATATGCGTTGCCGGTACCGACTCGACGCCAAGTCTACGAGCCCTATCTGACTGACCTGCGAGCCCAGGTCGAGGGGTGTCTGGCTGCCATGGGCTATCAGGCCAGGAGCCAGAACCCGCCGGGATTCCTGAAGCGCTTGGCCTACTTGTTGAGAGGTTGGAGGCGATCACTATGGCCCTTGCATTCAGCCCTCACTTGGCGTTGAGCGCCCAGGTCCGGCAAGCCAGGGCAGCACTGTGGGCCGTCGTCGGTGTTTGCTTCGTCATTCAGCCTGCCCTGACACTGATCCTAGCCCTGCTGCTGGCTTGGAGCCATCAGAAAGACCCGCGTGCCTTGCCGAGCGTGCTGGTTTTGAGCGCCTTATACTTGGCCTTGGTCAACGTCACCAAGCTACCCGAGAGCGACCTGGCGACCTACCTCGAAGCCTTCGAGGACGCTCGGCATCTTGACCTCACCACATTCCTGACCATCAACGTCCGCGAACCGTTGTACTACGTTTTGCTGTATGGGCTGGCTAACCTGCTTGGGGTCGATGGCCGCGTCTACGTGTTCCTGTCTACCCTGATACCTTACCTGGTGTTTGGAACGGCAGTGCTGCGCCTGTGCACGGCTTTGCGGCTGGAGCGCCGAGCCGAGTTGTCTCTGCTGGTGTTTCTGCTTTTCTTTCCTCAGCTGTTTAGCCTGTCGGCTCACCTGTTCCGGCAGATGCTGGCCGCGTCCTTGGTGATGCTGTTCCTGACTGACCAGGCCGTCACGGGCCGTCGTCGCTGGGGCATTGGCCTGTTGGGTATGTTGGTGCACTATTCGTCGATGCCGTTCCTCCTGCTGAGCCTGTTCCAGCCGCTCAAGCGCTACTCGCGCGTGCTTAGCGTCCTGTTTCACGCCCTGACCTTGGTACTGGTGTACGCACTGGCAGTGCAGGTCGCCCCCCTGTTTTTAGATGTGCCGGTGCTAGGCATGGTGTTTCAGCGCTTGGTCAACGGTGAGGGTGCCCAACTTGACCCGCTGACCCTGCCGGTTCTGGGCTCGGCGGTTTTGTATCTGGCTGTAGCGTTGTTCAGCCTGGCCCGTATGAGTGGTCCTAACCTTGGTACTCAGGATTGGACGGTTATGCTGTGTACGGTGACTGTCTGTGTGGTCGTGCTGATGACCAGCGTCGAGCCTACGCTGTCTGAGATCGCGCTTCGCTACTATTTCTACTTATACTTCCTTATCGGACTGGTGTTGCCTTTCCTAATGGTGCGGTTGCCTCTGAGCCGTTGGGCGGTACACGGTCTAGCGCTGCTGTTCGTTCCCCTTTTTTTCTATAAGCTGGCCAGCGGTGAGTGGACTTTTGCTCCGCTGCTTGCGCTGCTGTTCGAACCCGCCTGGATGCTGTGGGGTCATCTGGCCAGCAGCATGACTTGACCTATTTCAGAGCCCATGAACAGAGAAAACATCCTAGGGTATCCTGTGGCCGTGGCCGATGCGGCCTCACTCGTTGAGGACATTGACATCAAACTGCAGCGGGCTGGCCCCGCCCGCTGGCTGGCCTGTCTCAACCCGCATTCGTACGTCTGCACGCTGGACGATCCACTGTTTGCCGAGGCACTTCACGATGCGGACTGGCTGATCTCAGATGGAGTTGGTGTTGTTATGGCATCCTGCTGGCTTGGGGGCGGCATCACGCAACGTATAACTGGAAGCGACATTTTTGAAGGGCTGAATGAGAAGATGCAGGCACGTGGTGGCTGTAGCGTCTTTTTTTTGGGATCGACAGAAGAGTGTTTGACTGATATATGCGAACGATTCTCAAGAGAATACCCCGCAGTCCATCTAGCGGGGACTTGGTCGCCGCCCTTCAAGTCGGAATGGTCAAATGAGGAGATTGAGGAAATGCGCCGAGTTATTAACTTGGCTAAACCTGATGTTCTTTGGGTGGGCATGACTGCACCAAAGCAGGAAAAATGGATTTACGCCAATTTGCCTCATTTGAATGTAAAGTTTGCGGCAGCTATTGGTGCAGTCTTTGATTTTTATACTGGTCGTGTAAAGCGCTCGAGTCCGATATTTCAAAAGCTTGGTCTCGAATGGCTCCCCCGTCTGGTTTCCCAACCTCGCCGACTTTGGCGTCGAATGATTATTTCTGCGCCGATATTTATTTGGCATATTATTAAATATAAGTTATTGAATTAATAATGCTTATCGTTGTAAAGTGATCATGAATTCATTTCTGTCAACTCCTGTGTCGCGAGTTTTAAGTATTTATAATTTTTCGCCGCGTATCTAAATCGGTAAAGGTTGATAGGCAGTCGGCTTTGCCGTTTCATCGATCACTAAAGATCTCCAGCAATTTAGATTGTGAGCATATGGCTAATTTATCAACTCGCGCGAAATAATCATAAGAAATGAAAGCGTATGAAATTTTAGAGAAATTAAATTCGTATAGTCAGCTTAAGTTTGGCGTTAAATACACAAATTACGCATTGTATCGCTGCGATGTTGGGAAATCTGGTTCTTGGTAATCTCCGCATGTAATGGTTGTAATTCTGCTACGGCATGACTGTATTTGGTTAGAGGAAGTAAATGTCAGATATTAAATTGGGTTTGTTGATGCGAAAAATTGTGCCTTTTGCATTGAGTTTTGGATTGTTATTGTCAATTTCTACTAGTTTACGAATGGCAGCTTTTCCGGTTGGACCTGGGGAGTTATTGCTGGCTGTGCTGGCCGGAGTGCACATGTTATGCGGCAAACCTTGGCAGTTATGGAGAACGCCCTTGGTTTTGTATTGGATCATTACATTAATCGGCATGCTTCTCGGGGCTGGGTTGGGTACCCAAAAAGGTGGGCTGACTACTCACCATGCGATGGCGTACGCATTTACTGCGAGCGTCACGGTGGGCTTGGTTGCACTGCTGGCGCAACTGTGTGATGCGGCTTTGCGCCGAGTTATTTACTGGCTTTGCGTATTGACTGCAATTAGTTTGTGGATTGGGTTTTCGGTATACCTTTTCGGTGATGCCGTACTAGCGCAAAAACTGCTTATGTCCGATACCGGTGATGTCCGTTACTCTGGCTGGTCGACAAACCCAAATCAGCTGGCTTTATTTTTTGTGCCTTTGCCAGTATGGGTGGCTGCTTTGTGGCGCGATGTGATCAATCCAAAGCGTTGGCAGATGGTGGGCTTTGGACTATTGTTGTTTGCGCTAATGCTTATGGGGCTATTAGTACGTAGTGATGGTTTGTTTGTGGTGTGGGTATTCGAGTTTGTGATTCTGATAGTACTACGCCTGAGATGGGAGATGAAGGTCAGCCGCATATCGCTCTTGGGCTATGCTCTGATAATGGTGCTTTGCGTTTTTTTGGTAAAAACATTTGCGCATGGCGAGGTGCGCAAGTCCGTGCGCTGCGCTATCGAAACATTAAGCCACGGAGAAGGGCTGTGGTCTGTCAAGTGCTACAACGGGCAGGCGTTTCAAGACCAAGAGGCTTTTCGTATTGGGTACAGCAATCCCGTGGAAAAAACGGTTGTGCGCGAAGAGTTGTGGAAACACGGCTTGCAGGCTTGGTTAGCATCGCCTTGGTTTGGCTCTGGTCCTGGTGAGTACTCTTGGCACTCTCTTGGCCCGAACGGTGAACGATCAGAAATCATGGAGTCGCACAACATTACTATCGATATGCTCACACAAGGCGGGCTGCTGGCCGGCGGCGCATGGCTTGCCCTAGTGTCCTACTTGCTTATTCATGCGTGGCGCATTCGAGACTCTTACACTTTCAGTGTGGTACTGATGATGGTGGCTTTCACGTTTTTTCACAACACGCGACAGCCGTATTTTTGGTTTGTACTGGCTATGTCATACGAGGCGATACGTAGAAGGCTTTTTGTTTCGCGGCCTGTCGACAAGGCATGACGCCTAAACAGCACACAACACTGCCCGCACTGGTTTTGCAAATGCTTTTGATGGGCTTGCTGGGCTTGTCGGGGATTATTTTTGTGCCTGTGTTGTTGCGATGGGCGGATGCACAGCTGATGGCTGCCGTGCTGGTGGCGCAGGTGTATGTGTATTACTTGGTGATGTTAGTGCAGTTTGGTTTTGGGTGGAGCGGGCCTGCTGCATTGGCCCGGGCCACAAGCCCTGCGGCTGTAGCGCTGGTGTGGCGCAGCTCGGTCACGGCCAAACTGTGGCTGTTGGCGGGGCCAGCCGCACTTGTGTTTGGCGTGGGCTATGTCAGCTTAGCGTGGGGGCAGTGGTACTTGCTGTGGTTTGTGGTGTTGCTAGTGGCAAGTGCAATCAATTCAAACTGGTTTTTGCAAGCACAGCGCAACTTTGCCTCAGGCGTTGGGTATGCGGCTTTGGGCGTGGGTGTTAGCACGCTCATGCTGTGCATGGGGGTAAGCTGGCATGCGCTAGACGGTGCGTGGGTGGTGTTGATACTGGTGATGCCGCAGGTGTGCCTAGGTGTGGGCTCTTGGTGGCGCGCGCGCCAAGCTTGTGCAAGTGTGGCTGTCGGCGCAGAGCTGGCTGCTGCGCAAAACAGCTTGAGCTTGCTGCGTAAGGATGCGCCTTTGGTGGCATCGCAATTGCTGCTGCTGGCCTCTACCACGTTGGGTACGGTGGTGGTGGGTGGGCTGGCCAATGCACACACAACAGCCGCGTATGCGGCAACAGAGAAGTTGTTTAACTTAGCCGCCACGGTATTGATGGGCTTGTACATGGCGCTGTACCCACGCTTTGCAGCTTGGTTTTATGCAAGCCGCACCGTGTATTGGCAAAAAACAAAGCACTTGGTGCTGGCCGCCTTGATGGGCGGGGTGTTGTTGGCCGCACTCTTGCAGCAGGCTGGCCCGTGGCTATTGGCGGTGTATTTGCCCGAGCCCTTGGCGCAAGAGGTGGTGCCCGTGTTGCTACCTTTTGCCTTGTGGCTAGGCCTGTGCATCAGCCAACATGTGCTGACCAGTTATTTGGTGCTGGCCGAGCACAACCGCTTGGTGGTATGGGTCAATGCGGCGGTGTTGGTTGTGACGGTGTTGGTGGGCGACACCTTGGCGCGCCACAACCCCGTGGCTTGGGTGTACGGCATGGTGGCAGGGCAAGTGCTGGCCTTGGTGTGGCTGTTGCAGTTGTATTGCAAAGATCGTAAAGAAGGGGTGGTGGAAGCATGAAGATTTTGCACATCACCGAGTCGCTGGGGGCGGGAGTGGGGCACTATTTGGTGCTCGCCACACGTGGCCAAGTGGTAGCAGGGCACGAGGTGGTGCTGGCGCATTCCATCCGGCCCGATACGCCTGTGGCACAGCTCGACGCGCAGTTTGCACATGTGGACAAGCGCAGCATGGTGCCGATGGTGACATCCGTGTCTTTGCTGAAAGATGCACACAGCGTGTGGCACCTGATGCGGCTGATGCAGCAAGAGCGACCCGACGTGATTCATTTGCATTCATCCAAAGCCGGTGTGCTGGGGCGAGTGGCTGCCTGGTTGGTGCGCAGCCGTGCACAGGTGTTTTATTCGCCACACGGGTTTGCTTTTCTGAGGCAAGACGTTTCTAAGCTGAAGCAAACCCTGTTTTTGGTGTTTGAGCAAGTGGCAGCTAAGCTGGGCGGCACATTGGTGGCGTGCTCGGGCTCGGAGGCCGAGTTGGCCGTGGCAAAGGTGCGCCACCCACATGTGCACTTGGTAGAAAACGCCACCGAGTTGAACGACGTGCTGTTGTCGGCAGGCAGTGCCGATGGCTGTGTCAATGTGTTTAACGCCGGGCGTGTGTGTTACCAAAAAGGGCCTTGGCATTTTGCCGCCGTGGCGCAAGCGTGCACAGATTTACCAGCGCGTTTTGTGTGGCTGGGCGATGGTGATTTGGCGCAGGCTTTAGTGCCTACACGATCCCCCAATTTGCAACTCACAGGGTGGCTTACCCACACCGAGGTGGCCAAACGCTTGGCGCAAGCCGATGTGTTTTTGATGCCGTCGTTGTGGGAGGGCATGCCATTGGCTTTGATCGAGGCCCAAGCCGCAGGCGTGCCTGCGGTGGTGCCCAATGTGGTGGGCTGTCGCGATGTGGTGCAAAACGGCGTAACGGGCTTTGTGTGCAACACCGAGGAAGACCTGTGCTCACGCACGCGTGAGCTGATACAAGACACCGCTTTGCGAAAACGCATCGGCGACAATGCAGCACGTATAGCGCGCACACGGTTTGCTGTGGCGCGCATGAATGATGAGTTGCTGCGTTTGTATGCCAATTGCCCATGAACCTTAAAGTTAAAACCACCTCGCCCATGACGCCTTATGTGGTGAAGCTGGTGGATGCCGCTCTCATTTTGGTGGCGGCTTATTTGGCGTTGCATGCACGCCGGTTTTTAAATTTGCCCACAGAAATGCCTGTCAAGTTCATCGCAGGCTATGACGGTTTGGCTTTGATTGGTGCGTTGCTGTTCACGTTTTTCTCGGGCTATGTGTCGGGCTCGTGGCGCGGTGCGCAAATGCCCGCCATGTTGGCAAAACTCACCGCGCGGTGGTTCATGGTGGTGGGCTTGCTGCTGCTTTGGTTGTTTGCATTCAAGGCGTCGCAAGAGTTTTCGCGGGTGTGGTTTGCCGTGTGGATGTTGTCTGCCGTGGTGTTGATGTGGCTGGGGCGTATTGCCATTTATTTGGTGATGCGCAGTTTGCGTGTGCAAGGCATTGGCCTGCGGCAAGTTGCCTTGGTGGGCTCGGATACGGCCATTGCCAGCTTGCAAACGCGCATGGCTTCTGCAGGTTGGTCTGGCTATGCAGTGTCCCAAGTGGTGCGTGCCGATGATGCGGCTCAGCTCGACGCACTGGCGGCTTCGCCGTTGGATGAAATTTGGGTCACCTTACCCTTAGGGGATTCGCAGGCGATGCAACACACCTTGCACGCGTTGCGCCACAGCGCAGCCTCCATTCGGTTGGTGCCGGATTTGTTGACCTTGCGATTGATCAACCACGGCGTGACAGAAGTGATGGGCGTGCCGATGTATGACGTGTCCGCCTCCCCAATGACGGGGATGAATCAAGTGCTGAAGTGGGTGGAAGACAAGGTGTTGTCATCGCTGATTTTATTGTTAATCAGCCCCTTGATGTTGATGTTGGCACTGGGCGTGAAACTGAGCTCGCGTGGGCCGGTGCTTTATAGGCAAACGCGAGTGGGGCTGAACAACCGTGCATTTGACATGCTCAAATTCCGCTCCATGCCCGAAGATGTAGAGAAGGACGGTGTGCGTTGGGGTGGCGGCGCTGACAAAGCAACCACGCGTTTTGGTCAGTTCATTCGGCAAACCAGCTTAGACGAGCTTCCGCAGTTTTTGAATGTGCTGCGAGGCGACATGTCCATCGTTGGGCCACGCCCAGAGCGCCCCATGTTTGTGGCGCAATTCAAAGACGAAATTCCTGATTACATGAAAAAGCATTTGGTTAAAGCGGGCATTACCGGATGGGCGCAGGTGAACGGCTGGCGTGGTGACACCGATTTGAAAACACGCATTGAGTTTGATTTGTTTTACATCGAGAACTGGTCTATCTGGCTGGACTTGAAGATCATTTTTCTCACGGTATTCAAAGGCTTCTTGCATAAGAATGCGCGTTGATAAGATGCAAATGGAAACGATAAAAGGTAGAGCATGACAATTTTGGTAACGGGCTGCGCGGGCTTTATCGGAAGTAATTTCGTCCACACGTGGCTGTCGTCTTCCGAGGAAACCGTGGTGAATTTAGACAAACTCACCTTCGCCGGCAATTTGGCTAACTTAGACGCCCTCAAGGGCGATAAGCGCCATGTGTTTGTGCAAGGCGACATTGGCAACCGCGCTTTGGTGGCTCAGCTTTTGGCTGAACACCAGCCCCGTGCCGTGCTCAACTTTGCCGCAGAAAGCCACGTAGACCGCTCCATCCACGGTCCCGGTGACTTTATTGAAACCAATGTGATGGGCACGTTCAATTTGCTAGAAAGCGTGCGGGCTTATTGGCAAGACTTACCTGCGGCAGACAAAGAGGCGTTTCGCTTTTTGCATGTGTCGACCGACGAGGTGTATGGCACATTGCTGCCCAGCGAACCACCGTTTGCCGAGACCAAAACCTACGAGCCCAACAGCCCGTACTCCGCCAGCAAGGCCGCCAGCGACCACTTGGTGCGTGCATGGCATCACACCTATGGTTTACCTGTGCTGACCACCAATTGCAGCAACAACTATGGGCCATATCACTTTCCAGAAAAGCTGATTCCCTTGGTGCTGCTCAACGCGTTAGCTGGTAAACCATTGCCCATTTATGGCGATGGTCAGCAAGTGCGTGATTGGCTGTATGTTGAAGACCACTGCCGAGCCATTGCTCGCGTGCTCGAAGCTGGCAAAGTGGGTGAGACCTACAACATTGGTGGCTGGAACGAAAAGCCCAACCTTGAAGTGGTTAACACCTTGTGCGCTGTGCTGGACGAGTTGAAGCCTCGCGCAGACGGCAAGCGCTACGCCGAGCAAATTACCTACGTCAAAGACCGCCCAGGCCAGGATCGCCGCTGTGCCATTGACGCCCGCAAGATAGAGCGCGAATTAGGTTGGAAACCGCAAGAAACGTTCGAGACCGGCATTCGCAAAACGGTGCAGTGGTATTTGGCTAATCAAACATGGGTAGAAGGAGTGACCAGTGGTGCATACCGCCAGTGGGTGGGTAAGCAATACGGCGGTTAATTGGGCTCATGTTGAAAATTCTCCTATTGGGCAAGAATGGCCAAGTGGGCTGGGAGCTGCAACGCAGCTTGGCTCCCTTGGGCGAGGTGCTGGCACTGGACCGTCATAGTGCCACCTATTGGGGTGATCTATCTAAGCCAGAACAACTGGCGCAAACGGTGCTGGCCTACAAGCCAGATTTCATTGTCAATGCGGCGGCACACACGGCAGTAGTCAAAGCCGAGTCAGAGCCTGAGCAGGCAAAGCTTCTAAATACTGATGCTCCAGCTGCCTTGGCCATAGCTGCAGCGCAAGTGGGAGCATGGTTGGTGCATTACTCCACCGACTATGTGTTTGACGGCAGTGGCACACATGCAAGGCAAGAGGACGAAGGCACAGGCCCACTAAGTGTGTATGGCCAAACCAAGCTCGATGGTGAAAAGGCCATTGTGGCCAGTGGTTGCAAGTATTTGATTTTTCGCACCAGTTGGGTGTATGGGGCGCGTGGCGGCAACTTTGCCAAAACCATGCTGCGCTTGGCGCAAGAGCGCGACAAGCTAACCGTCATTAACGATCAACACGGTGCACCCACAGGCGCAGACCTGATTGCAGATGTCACAGCACACGCCATGCGCCGCGTGCAAAACACGCAAATCATTTCATTGAGCGGGGTGTATCACCTTGTGGCCTCAGGTGAGACCACATGGCATGGGTATGCCAGCTATGTGCTCGAGAGGGCCAAAGACCTTAAGCCCGACTTGCAATTCAAGGCTGCCGAGGTGGCGCCAGTAGCAACTAGCGCATTTCCCACTCCGGCTGCGCGTCCGCGGAACTCTCGCCTTTGCACGCAGAAGATACAACAAAGCTTTGGATTGGTCTTGCCACCATGGGAGCAAGGCGTAGATAGGATGCTGGCTGAAATAATCTAAACAAGAAGAGTAAATATGACCAAACAACGCAAAGGCATCATCCTCGCAGGCGGCTCTGGCACACGTTTGTACCCCGTGACGCAAGCAGTCAGCAAGCAGCTGATGCCTGTGTATGACAAGCCCATGATTTACTACCCACTCACTACGCTGATGCTGAGCGGTATTCGTGAGGTGTTGGTCATTTCGACCCCGCAAGACACACCGCGATTTGCTGAGCTGTTGGGAGATGGCAGTCAGTGGGGCATGCACATTGAATATGCAGTGCAGCCAAGCCCAGATGGCTTGGCACAAGCGTTCATCATTGGTAAAAACTTTTTGGCAGACCGCCCCAGCGCTTTGGTGCTAGGGGACAACATTTTCTATGGCCACGATTTGGTCAAGCAGCTGCACAGTGCTGACACTCGAACTGGTGGCGCAAGTGTGTTTGCTTACCATGTGCATGACCCAGAGCGTTATGGCGTGGTGGAATTTGATGGCCAGTTCCGTGCCTTGAGCATCGAAGAAAAACCAGCCAAGCCCAAAAGCAACTATGCCGTGACAGGCTTGTATTTCTATGACGAGCAGGTGTGTGATATTGCTGCCGCCGTGAAGCCATCACACCGCGGCGAGTTAGAAATTACCGACGTGAACAAACGTTATTTAGAGCTGGGCCAGCTGAATGTAGAAATCATGGGTCGTGGCTATGCGTGGCTAGATACAGGTACGCATGACAGCTTGCTAGAGGCTGCTAGCTTCATAGGCACATTGCAAAAGCGTCAAGGTTTGATGGTGGCTTGCCCCGAAGAAATTGCCTACGCGCAAAAGTGGATTGATGCGGCTGCCTTGCAAAAGTTGGCTGCTCCGTTGGCTAAAAACGGGTATGGCCATTACTTATTGGGTTTGTTAAAGTAGGACGATGCCTTATAAAGTAATGCAAGCGCCCTTGGAGGGCGTTTTGGTTTTAGAGCCCAAAGTATTTGGGGATGCGCGTGGCTTCTTTTTTGAAAGTTTCAACGCTCGCGACTTTGAGCAAGCTACGGGCTTGAAAGAAACCTTTGTGCAAGATAACCACAGCAAATCAGCCAAAGGTGTGTTGCGTGGCTTGCATTACCAAGCTCAGAATGCGCAGGGCAAGCTTGTGCGCGTGACGCAAGGCTCGGTGTTTGATGTTGCTGTGGATATACGCAAGGGCTCGCCCACTTTTGGCCAATGGTTTGGGCTAGAGCTCTCAGCCGAAAACAAAAAACAAGTATGGATTCCCGCAGGTTTGGCGCATGGTTTTTTGGTGACGAGTGAGAGTGCGGAGTTTTTGTACAAAACGACCGACTACTACTCCCCAGAATTTGAGCGAAGCATTTTGTGGAACGACACCGCCATTGGCATCGACTGGCCGCTGCATTTGATTGACGGTGATCCACTGTTAGCGGTTAAAGACGCAAATGCATTAGGCCTAGCTGACCAAGGGTAAGGCATTTGATGGTTCAAAAAATTGCAGCCTTATTTAAGAAGCAGGCCTTTTCAATTTTGGCCTTTTCTATGCTGGGCATGATGTTTGCCATGCGTCCCATGACGTTGGTTCCAACCACGGTAATTTTGATATGTGCAGTTGCCGTACTACTAAGCCAGCAATTTCGTGCAGACTTGACGGTGACTGTTAGGCAAAATGAGTTGCATTGGGTCGTGGTACCTTTTGCTATGTGGTTTATGGCTAGTTTGGCTATCGGGTGGTGGCATTGGGGTTTGTCAAGGCACTCATTTTCAGAGAATGAATTTCGCATATTTATTGCCTTAGCAACCTTGGCTTTGGCGGTGCATGCCCGTTCCAGAGATGCGTTTGTGGCGGGACTTTGGGGTGCTAGTGTCTTGGCTGTCTTGAATGTCTTCTATGGTTGGGTTGTTCCTGTCGAATATTTTCCGCGCATCAAAGGGACCACAAATCACCCCGTTCATTTTGGTAATTTCACGGCATTAATAGCGGTGTTGTTGGTGACTGTGGCTGCATTCGCTACGTTCTATAAAACACGGATTCGATGGTTGTTGATGGGGGGCGCATTGCTTGCATTGGCAGCTTCGGTGGCTTCGTATTCACGGTCTGCATTCTTGGTTTTCTTATGTCTTGCGCCTGTGTTTGTGTTGACAGCGGTGGATTATTTGCATCGATGGTTGGTGCGTCTTACGTATGCGTTTGCGTTTGTCTTCGTCGTTGTGGTGGCATGCACGCCCAGCGTTCAAGAGAGTTTGAGAATTAAGGCTGCAGTGAGCGATCTGGAAATGATGGAATCTAGTAACTACCAAGGCTCTATGGGGTCAAGGTTGGTTATGTGGCAAGCAGCTTGGTCAATGTTTCAGGCACATCCAGTGGTAGGGGTAGGGCCAAATAAATTTCGCGAAATACTGATTCACAAAATGGAAACAGCAGAGGTGCCTAGAGCTGATGCTGAGCATAATCAGCCTCACAATGATCTGTTGAATGCCGCCGCTACTGGCGGTCTCATTAAACTTGCGGCATATTTAATGCTGCTAGTTGGGCCATTTGTTTTTTTTAGGAAAAAATACCAGTCGTTAAAAGTAAGTGAAGCGCATCGAATATGGCCCATCATGGGGATGCAAGTGGTCGCCGCGTTTTTCATCACAGGGCTGACGAACTCAAATTTTGACTTGCAGATATACAGCACAACGTATGCCGTGTTGGTTTGTGTACTAGCTAAACTCAGTATTTATTCAGAGACCACGGTATGAGTACAAATTACACGATTACCTTTGCTTGTTACAACCAGCTTGACTACACCAAGAAGTTCATTGCCAGCTTGGATCGTGAAGAGGTGGATTTTTCGCGAATTGTGGCTGTGGATAACGGTTCAACCGATGGCACACGGGAGTGGCTAGGCCAACAAGGCTTTGGTGCGGTGGTGTTGAATGAGCGCAACCTAGGTTGCGGCGCTGCATGGAATCAAGGAGCTTTGGCAATTCAGTCCAAATGGACAGTGGTGATGAACAACGATGTGATTTGCGCCAAAGGTTGGCTGTGCAATTTGCTGGCAGCAGCGGAGGCAAATCAACTACATGTTGCTAGTCCCGCGATGGTGGAAGGCGAGCTGAATTACGACTTTGACGAATGGGTCAAGGAAGCTCGAGGCAAAATGATTGGCTACGTGCGCAAAGGAGCGCCGCATGCAGTGTGCATGGCCATTCGCGATGATGTGTGGAATGAGATTGGGTACTTTATGCCTGTGCCAAAGCTGTTGGGCTATGAGGACGCCATCTTTTTTCAGCGGGTGTTAGAGGTAGGGCTGAAGACAGGTACTTGTGCCGATTCGTGGCTGCACCACTACGGAATGACCACACAAAAAGCGCTCAAGCTAGAAATGAAGCTGAATCAAAACGACAGCTTGGGTAACCGTAACTTGATGCGTTTGTATATGGCGCAGAGTTGGGTTGCACGCAAAATTGCGCGTTATCAACGCCGCAAGCTATTGCGTGACACACGGTCGCACGAGTTGTCGGCGTATGGCAAAACCGTGCACGTTTTGCGCGACGGCAATCACAACAATTGGGCTTAATGATGTCAAAGAAACATTTAGATCTAGGCTGTGGCCTCAAGCCGCGCAACCCATATGATGCAGAGCTAACTTTTGGCTGCGACATTCGCGACATTGATGCGGGCGTCAAAGACATTGGCTTTGATTACAAAAAAGTCAACTTAGTGCTAGAGCCCATACCTTACCCAGATAACTACTTTGATTCGGTTTCCGCTTTTGATTTTTTTGAACATGTGCCTAGGCAAGTCGTGTTGCCGAATGGCGAGTCAAGCAACCCGTTCATTAATTTGATGAACGAAATACATCGGGTGCTTGTACCTGGGGGACGCTTGTTGGCGCTGACGCCTGCATATCCTCATGTTGCGGCTTTCACAGATCCAACGCATGTCAACTTCATCACGGCTGATACCCATGCGTACTTTACGGGCAGTCAGCCTGCAGGTGCGATGTATGGTTTCAATGGCGCTTTTGACGTGGTTCAAGTGCGGTGGGAAGCGTCAGCCAATGCCTATAACTTGAACCAGCCTGGATGGCGCAAGTCTTTGCGTCGATTACATCGCCAAATTTCTAATGGCGGTCTTTCTCACATGATGTGGGAATTGGCGGCTAATAAAGATTGATACTCGGCGGCTTAACGCAACCGAGCCATCCAAACCGTCAGCCCCAACAATCCCAAGCTACTGATCAGAGCAAAAGCAGCCATATGCTGTATCGCATCGATTGGCTCGGACAAACCCATTGGTGCAAACAGCACCACAGCCTGAAATAACCCCAACGCCATGCACGCCCACGAATACGCACTAGCAGATTGCGTTTGAAAGGGGCGATGGCTAAAAGCAGCAGACAAACATGCGCTGCCTTGCCACAACACCAGCGGCGCGATGTAGGGCCACACGCCGCTCCAGCGTGGGTCTAGCCACTCAAGGTAGAGCGCCACGGCGCATGACATACCCAACACAATGACAAAGGCGAATGCGCCTAAGCCAAGCCACCAAGGGTTTTTATTTGGATGGCTGCGTGTTAGGGCTACTTGTGCCCACGCCATGTGCACCACCGCAGGCAAAAAGCCCAGCACGCGCAGCAGGGCGCTCATCCAGCCTGTTTCTTCTGCGCCATACAAGCGTTGCCACACCACAATGATGGCGGTGGCTAGCAGTGCGTCTACCAGTGTGTGAGCCATGCGCAATGCGGCGCTGCGTGTGTCGGACTGATGGGTGTTTGTTGCTGATGAAGCGTTGCCTGTGTCGCTGTCACGCATGCGCAATGCAGGCACAAGCCATGCCGCACCCACGGCATAACCCAGTAGCGCAGAGAGTACCAAGGTGGGGCCGCTCCACCCCGCAGATGCCCCCACCAGCGCCGCTGTGAGTGATGTAGTAGCTGCGGTGACTGGCGGCAGAACGCGCACTGCTGCTTGCTGCCAAGCCGAGCCTACGCGCAGAGTAAAACTTTGTGCCAACATCCAACCCATTTGGCAAAACGCCAATAGCAGCGCCCACAGCAAAGCAGGCCATAGGCTGAGCTGGCTGAACCACACGGCCAGTGCCGCAATAGGTAGCAAGCCCAAAGCGCGCAACGCGCTGGTGCGCCACGCGAGCTGTGCGGCTATGTGCGCTGGCACATGTTGGTTGGCCAACATGCCCAATGGCGCTTGGGCCAAGGCCAGCGTCATCCAGAAAAACCCAATTTGGCTGATGACCGAAAACTCGCCTACTTCTTGCGGTGTGAACAAGCGCAGCATGAGCAACGCAAACGCCACTTGCGTGGCAAATGCCACTGCGCTGGACAGCGCCACCACACGGCTTGTACTCATCGCGCACCACCTAACGGCCATGCTGGCTTGGGTACTTCAGGCACGATGTGCAGGTGTTTCCAAATGGCGAGCTTAGCCAGTAGCTTGGGCCAAACAAGTTCACGCACATCTGGCACCACATAGGGATAGGCCTCCAGCGCTTCGCCAAAGCTGTGGAGCCAACTGCTGGGCTCATCGCGTAGCAAATGAAAGTTGCCTTGGTAGTGCGCCGCAAAGTAGCGCACCCACGCGTAGTCGTTGCTCACCACGGGCAGGCCCACGGCGCAGTACTCCAGCAGCTTGGTGGAGGTTTGTTGGTTGTAGGGCTCGATGTTGCTGACCAAGTTCAAACCAAAACGTGCACGGCGCAGATGGTGGGGGACATCGGCATGCGGCACACGGTCTGTGCATGTCACGCTTGCCGGTAGTTGTGTGTGCAGGGCATCCGGCACATCGCCCACCAACAGCAGGGTACGGCCTGCGTCGTGAATGCTTTGCAGCAGGGGTACAAAGGGCAGTAGGCGGTTCATCTCACCCAAGTAGACCAAGTCAAACTCGGTAGGCGGTATGGGTGTGGGGGCATCGAAGAAGGCTTGTGCCACGCCCATGTCGCGCAAGGCGTGTGGCACGCCATCGTCAAAACCCATGCGCTCACGCACCCAGCCGTTTTGGAACAAGCGGTAGTCGGGCTTGGGTTGTGTCCAGTGTTTGACGAAGTCTTTCAGCCATGCTTTGGGTGGGGCGGAGGTGGAGGCGTATTCGTGGATGTGAAAAGCGTTTTTCAAGCGACGCGCCTCAGCGCTGGGCACGCGCCCGCACATCCACCACACCACTTGCGCGTTGAGCGGTACAGTGGCCCCCGTGTCGTGCACCAAAGCTTGGTGGCCGTGCGAGGTGATGAAGTCGACGTACGCATCAATCTCGGGCAGGTAGGCTGGGCCGCTGCGCACGAAGTGGATACAGATGGTGGGTTTGGTAGTAGGCGAGGTTGCCTTGTGAATAACGGCATTTTGGAAAAATGCTTCGGTTAATTCGGGCGCGTCATCAGGGGCGATCCATGTGTCGGTCATAAAAGTATTTGGCGATCGCTTATTTCACTTGTTGCATTTATTGCACTTATGAGTTTACAGTAGTGGCGAACCTACGCAAATTATGAAACACAGTTAAACAGCCATCACTACAAGAGAGCACCATGAGTACAACCATTGACAGGGACAGGCTTGTCCCACCCCCACTCAACGATCGCGAAACAGAAATGGTAAGGATCGCAGAACGAATGATTATGGCTTGTCTAGACCACTCACGCGCGGCCACTATCACGATAGAGAGTGATGACGGTTCGAGTCCAAGTGTCCAAGTTCCTCCGCAAGTTTTGCGAGTTCTGGGCCAAACGTTAGGACTGATGGCCCGTCACCAACCCATCATGCTTGTGCCAGAAAAGCAGGAATTGAGCACGGTTGAGGCTGCCAATTATTTGAATGTTTCGCGGCCATTTCTTATCAAAGAAATCGAAGCGGGACGACTGGTGCATCGCATGGTTGGCACGCATCGCCGTGTCAAGTTTTCAGACTTGATGGATTACGCGAAAGCCATGCGCGAGAAACAGCAAGAGGCTCTTGATAAGAAGGCTGCAAACGCACGCGAACTCGGTCTTGAATATTGATAAGTAGCAACTATGGCCGGAAACAACCGTTACACCGCATTGTTAGATGCAAACGTTCTTTACTCGGTTGCCATTTCCGATGCCTTGATGGAAGTCGCTGCTACTGGCATATATGCGGCAAAGTGGTCTAGGCAGGTTGACGAAGAGTGGGTAAGAAATCTTGCTAAAAATAAAGGCAGACCTGAAATCGACTTCCATACAAGACGCGACTTAATGCATGACGTATGCCCAGATTGGGAAGTTCCAGAAGAAGCTTGGATGCTCATTGAGCCAAGCCTTAAGCTGCCAGATGTGAACGATCGGCATGTTTTAGCAGCGGCCATTGCTGGACATGCAGACTCTATCTAGTTTTAGATTTCTATCGGTGCATTTGGGTGCGAAGCAACTCTTGCCAATTGCCAACAAACCCATCGATGTGGTGGTGCGTTTCTATGCGAGGCATGTCGTCACGCACTTGTTGTTGGGGCAGGCTGAGGGTGGTCATAACAGCTTCT
>JACCDZ010219157.1_pt1 | contig 35625 bp, 25 predicted proteins | sample 7449551 | NCBI WGS metagenome assembly JACCDZ01 (sample SAMN15323452, study PRJNA562643) | freshwater metagenome | isolation source: river surface water | place: USA:Blue River Watershed | collected 2017-08-18 | reverse complement strand
TGGGACAGTTGAGCAGCATGATTTCTTCGTTGAGTCTTTATTATCCAAAATCTTTAGATCCTAACCGCCCAGAAGAAGCAGTAAAAAGAACCATCATTCGTTTGATGGCTAAAATGCCAACCATCTGCGCTATGATTTACAAAAAGCGCAACGGACACCCTTTGGTATACCCTAATAATAAATTGGATTATGTGACCAACTTCTTGAACATGACATTTGGTCAAGTTGCTGATCCTAGCTATATGGCTGACCCAGTTATTGTGGATGCAATGAATAAATTGCTCATCTTGCACGCTGACCACGAACAAAACTGCTCTGCAAGCACCGTTCGTGTGGTAGGAAGTTCTCAAGCAAACTTATATAGCAGTATTTCTGCAGGTATCAACGCTCTTTGGGGTCCTTTGCACGGAGGTGCAAACCAAGAGGTATTGGAAATGTTAGAAGACATTAAGAATGACGGCGGAGATGTTGAAAAATACATCAATAAAGCAAAAGATAAAAACGATCCTTTCCGTTTGATGGGATTCGGGCACCGTGTATACAAAAACTTCGACCCACGTGCTAAAATCATTAAGAAAGCATGTGACGATGTTCTTGCTAAATTGGGTGTAAACGACCCTATTCTAGAAATTGCCAAGAAATTGGAAGAAGCAGCCCTGAATGATCCTTATTTCGTAGAACGTAAACTGTTCCCGAACGTTGATTTCTACTCGGGTATCATATACAGAGCTTTAGGTTTCCCAACCGATTTCTTTACCGTTCTATTTGCTTTGGGACGTTTACCTGGTTGGATTGCACAGTGGCAGGAAATGCGCACAGACAAGCAACCTATTGCACGCCCCCGTCAAATCTACACAGGTGCTGCTCCACGCCCCTTTGTTAGAATGAACGATAGAGCCTAATTTCAGCGGATTTTTCGCTATTTTCCTCGTTTCCAAAACTTTCAAAGTCCCTTAAGGGTTACTTTTGCACGCCTTGAGCGCATGTATGAGGATTCTTAAGACTTTTGTTGCAACATTTATTTTATTTTCTGTCCCTTTTGTTAATTCGGCATTCGGGCAATCTTTTACTTTGAGCGGTTTTGTTAAAGACAGTTTGAATGGAGAATCCATCAAAGGTGTCCAAATAACCGAAATTATCTCAGGAGCCACTGTCAGTTCCAATAGTTATGGTTTCTACAGCATAACTTTAAAAACGGGCACCTACAACTTCAGAGTAAACTCTTCTGATTTTGAACCAAAAATACTAAGCATCAATCTTACTAAAAACTTAGAACTCAACATTGAACTAGCTCCTAAAGCAGAAGACATTGGAGAGGTTAATGTAAGAGCTAAGAAAAATGACAACGTAAAAAAGATTGACATTTCAACGCAATCCCTTTCTGGAAAAGTTATTAAAAAAATACCTGCTTTTCTTGGGGAGGCAGATGTTATTAAAAGCATTCAACTTCTACCCGGTGTAACTACAGTAGGTGAAGGCGCCTCTGGATTTAATGTTAGAGGTGGATCTATTGATCAAAACTTAGTTTTGATGGATGATGCTCCAGTATTTAACTCTGCCCACTTATTTGGTTTTTTCAGTATTTTCAATCCAGATGCAGTTAAAGACGTGCAACTCATTAAAGGCGGAATCCCATCTAACTACGGGGGAAGATTGAGTTCCGTTTTAGACGTTACTACCAAAGATGGGAACAATAAAACCTACCAAGGCAGTGGTGGTGTAGGTACCATATTTTCGAGATTGACTCTCGAAGGGCCTTTGTTGAAAAACAAAGCCAGCTTTTTAGTTTCTGGAAGAAGAAGTTACATCGACGTTTTAGCAGCTCCCTTTTTGAATGAAGATTTGAAAGGTAGTCAATTCTATTTTTATGATTTAACCACTAAGTTCAACTACCAAAACAAACGCAACCGTTTTTTTATATCTTCCTATGCTGGCGATGATATTTTTTATGCCGCAGATGCCTTTGGTGTAAAATGGGGCAACAATACTGTAACTGCCCGTTGGAATCATGTTTTCAACAAACGCTTATTTTCTAACCTTACTTATTATTACAGCAGATACCGATATAATTTAGAGTTCTCAAACGGCGATGACCTCAGCTTTAACTGGACTTCATATATCTTTAACAACAGCATTAAATCAGATGTAAAATATTACCTCAATCCTAAAAATGAATTGGGAGCTGGTTTTCAAAGTACTTATTATATTCTTCGTCCTGGAAATGCCATTGCAAAAAATAGTTTGGGCTCCAATAATTTTAGCTTACCCGATAAATTTGGGTTGGAAAATGCGGTCTACTTAACAGAAGATTTTAACAGTACCGGAAGATTTTCTCTTCGTGTTGGACTAAGAATCAGTCAATTCTTGTATTTGGGCAAAAGCAATGTTTACACCTACCGCGAACCATTTGCACCTGGTCAGAGAAGATTTGTGGATTCCGTTTGGCAAGCCGGTGACAATGAAGTAATTACCAATTACATCAACCCTGAACCTCGTTTGGGATTCAAATATCAATTGAATAAATCTGCATCCATCAAAGGTGGATATAACCGTATGGTACAGTATCTCCACCTCATTTCGAACACCGCAGCAAGCGTTCCTTTTGATGTGTGGTCACTTTCTACAAACAACATTAAACCCGAATTGGCAGATCAATACACCATTGGGTATTTTAAGAATTTCACTCTCGGGGGATATGAATTCGAGAGCTCCTTCGAAACTTACTATAAAGACCTTCAAAATCAAGTAGACTATGTGGATGGTGCCAACCTTTTGCTCAACGAATATCTTGAAGGAGAGTTGATCAACGGCGTAGGAAGAGCCTACGGCTTGGAAGCTTACTTGAAAAAGAGCACAGGTAAATTAACTGGATGGATTAGCTATACACTTTCAAGAAGTGAAAGACAATCCAACGGAATCAATGACAACGAATGGTACCCAAGCAGGTTTGACAGACTGCACAATCTATACGTTGTAGCACAATATCAGCACAATAAAACTTGGGACTTTGCGGCCAACTTTGTATTGAGCTCAGGTACACCAACCACCTTTTACACTGGTCAATATACCGTGCAAGGTTACACTGTGCCTGATGCTGGTAGCAATGCGCGCAACAATATTCGCAATCCCTATTACCACAGACTTGATTTGTCAGCTACTTACACCAAAAAGAAGAAAGGCAAATGGGAAACCAACTGGGTGTTCTCAGTTTACAATGCCTACAACAGAAGAAACCCATTCTCCATATATTTCTCAACCAATCACGAAAATACGGGCATGAATAAAGCCATCCAATTCAGCGTTATTGGCAGCATTGTGCCTGCTATTTCTTACAATTTTAAATGGAACTAACATGAAATTACTTAGATCGATATTCATATTATCTGCATTTGTATTTTTATCAACTTCATGCGAAGACATCATTGACGTAAACGTTGACCAAAAACAAAAGAAAATCGTAGTTGATGCTTTTGTAAACAACCTAGATACTACCCAAACCATCAAACTCACGGAAAGTATTCCATATTTTGCTTCACCGGGAACTGAGCCCTTTATTTCCGATGCAACGGTACTTATTGCAGATACTAGCGCCAGCAATTTCAAAATTTTTCCATTCATACATAAAGATAGCGGTGTATATGAATGGACACCCAAACCCTCTACTGGGGATACTTTTCAAGTAGGCAGACAATACGCCTTAATCATCATTCATCGTGGTGATACTCTTATCAGTGCTTGTAGATTGAATCCAACTGTAAGCGCTATAGACAGTTTACGCGCAGTACCGGTAGAAGGAAATGGTCCCCCATTCATCGACTCAGGTAAATACGTAGAACTTTTTGCCAATGATTTACCTGGAATGGGTAACTTCTATTGGGTAAAAACTTTCAGAAATGATACCTTTCTAAACGATATTAGGAATTTGAACATCTCTCAAGACATGGGAAATAACTCAAATGGACAAGACGGTGGTTTATTTATCTACCCAATTAGATTTTCAGGAATCAACCAATTTTTAAGGCCTTACAGAGAGGGAGAAAGAGTTCGTATTGAAGTACATTCCATCACTCTGGAGGCATTTTTCTGGTTCAATTTGATTGTGAATGAACGTAACAATGGCGGCTTATTTGCTACTCCCCCTGTAAATATTCAGTCCAACATCATTCCTTTGAATAAAAACATGGAACGAGGAGTTGCTGGCTTTTTCTGCATCAGCGATGTGCGCAGTGCTGAAATCACAGTGAAGGAATTTTAAACTTCCTGAAGTTTTAATTTCATCGCATCCAACTCATCTCTTAAGCGAGCAGCTTCCATAAACTCCATATTTTTGGCGGCTTTGTACATGTCTTTTTCCGTCTTTTGGATGGCTTTCTGCAATGCATTCTTATCCATAAATTGAACGATAGGATCTGCAGCCAACGCTCCCGAGTCTTCTAGGAAAACTTTATACGCTTTATCGTTGTCAGATGCCATAGAATCTGCTACCGATGTTTGTTTGAAAATCTCTTCGCGCGTTTTTCTGACCGTCCTTGGAGTAATGCCGTGTTCCGTATTGTATTCCATTTGTCTTTCCCTTCGACGGTTGGTTTCACGAATGGTTATTTCCATACTCTTCGTGATTTTATCGGCATACATAATCACCTTTCCTCGGTCATTTCGCGCAGCACGACCAATGGTTTGAACCAAACTTGTAACACTTCGTAAAAATCCCTCTTTGTCTGCATCCATAATCGCAACCAAAGAAACTTCCGGTAAATCCAATCCTTCGCGGAGCAAATTGACTCCAATCAAAACATCAATTCCGCCAAGACGCAGGTTTCGAAGAATTTCAACCCTTTCCAGTGTTTTTACTTCGGAGTGGATGTAACCCACTTTGATGTTGAGTTTTGCCAAATACTTTGATAATTCTTCGGCCATTCTTTTAGTCAACGTAGTTACTAAAATCCTATCCCCCATCTTGATGCGTTCGTCAATTTCACCAATCAAGTCATCCACTTGAGTATCTAAAGGACGTACTTCAATTTCTGGATCGAGCAATCCCGTGGGACGAATCAACTGCTCCACAATAACGCCTTCTGATTCTACGATCTCAAATTCAGCTGGAGTTGCAGTTACATAAATTGATTGATTAACTATGGTATAAAACTCTTCAAATTGCAGAGGGCGATTATCCATAGCAGCCGGCAATCGAAATCCGTATTCAACCAAATTGATTTTTCTACTTCTATCGCCGCCATACATGGCGCGAATTTGCGGGATGGTTACGTGACTTTCGTCCACCACCAATAAAAAGTCCTTCGGAAAATAATCCAACAAACAGAACGGCCTATCGCCTGGATTTCTGCGATCAAAATACCTGGAGTAATTTTCAATACCGTTGCAATAACCCAATTCGCGAATCATCTCAAGGTCAAAATTCACCCGTTCCTCGAGGCGCTTAGCTTCTAAAAATCGCTGTTGCTGTTGGAAGAATTCCATTTGAAGTACCAAATCATCTTGAATTTTGTAAATTACATCTTGCAAACGATCTCTCGGCGAAACATAAATTTGAGCGGGATAGATGGCACAATCTAGCAGTGAATCAATCTTTCTGCCAGTTTCTGGTTCAAAACTGTAAATCTCCTCAATTTCATCCCCAAAGAAACTGATGCGGTATGCAAAGTCGTTGTACGCCAAATGCACATCAACTGTATCACCTTTAACTCTAAAAGTACCTCTTTTAAATTCGACGGTGGTTCGAGAATACAAACTCTCAACCAATCGATACAACAATTGTTGACGAGAAATATGCATCCCTTCGCTCAAGCGAATAATGGTATTTTCATAATCTGAAGGGTTTCCAGCACCATAAATACAACTCACAGAAGCTACAACAATTACATCACGCCTACCTGAAAGAAGAGTCGAAACGGTTCTTAAACGCATTTTCTCTATTTCATCATTGATGCCAAGGTCTTTCTCGATGTAGGTATTGGTGGTAGGAATGAATGCTTCGGGTTGATAATAATCGTAGTAGCTCACGAAATATTCAACCGCATTATTAGGGAAGAACTGTTTGAACTCACCGTATAATTGGGCCACCAGCGTTTTATTATGTGACAGAACTAAAATAGGTCTATTTACCTGCTCTATTACATTCGCGATGGTAAAGGTTTTTCCAGAACCAGTGACTCCCAATAGGGTTTGTGCCCTTTGTCCATTTTCAATTCCTTGAACCAGCTGTTTTATGGCATCTGGCTGATCACCTTTGGGTTCAAAATTGGATACTAGTTGGAATTCAGGCATGGTGATGTACAAAGTTAGGGTATATTTTTTCGTATCTTTGCAGTAATGCAAGAAGTGGCAACAAAATCAGCAGACATTACTCAGGAAGAATTCGTTTCAACCGTACTTTCCGATTATAAAATTGCTTTTCAAAGTCGTCACGCTTCCCTTATTGGTAGGAAGGAAGTGTTGACCGGTAAAGCCAAATTTGGAATCTTTGGTGACGGTAAAGAAGTGGCACAAGTGGCCATGGCCAAAGTTTTCGAAAAAGGTGATTGGCGAAGCGGCTATTACAGAGATCAAACTTTTATGTTCGCTTTGGGACTTTCAGACGTTCAAAAGTTTTTTGCTCAACTATATGCACATGCTTCGGTAGAGAAAGAACCTGCCTCCGGCGGGCGTAGCATGAACGGACATTACGCTACCCGATTGCTTGATGATCAAGGAAATTGGCTCAGTCAAAGCGATAGATTCAATGTCTCTGCTGATATTTCTCCAACCGCCGGTCAAATGCCTCGTTTGTTGGGTTTGGCTCTCGCATCTAAGCTGTACAAAGAGAACCCTGCTCTTCATAACATGAGCGATTTTTCATCCCAAGGAAAAGAAATCGCCTTTGGTACCATCGGAAATGCTTCAACTTCGGAAGGTATTTTCTGGGAAGTTATGAACGCCGCTTGCGTCATGCAAGTGCCCATGTTGATGAGCGTTTGGGACGATGGATACGGAATTTCTGTCCCCGCAAAATATCAAACCGCAAAAGAGAACATTTCTGCCATCATGAGTGGATTCCAAACCAACGATAAAGGCGTAGGAATGGAAATTTTTACCGCTCGTGGATGGAATTACGCAGAACTTTGCAATGTTTATAAGCAAGCCGCAGATGTTTGCCGAACCAAACACACCCCCGTCTTAGTTCACGTTACTGAAGTTACTCAACCACAAGGTCACTCAACTTCTGGAAGTCACGAACGATATAAAACAAAAGAACGTCTCGATTGGGAAATAGAATTTGATTGTATCACCCAGATGCGCCAATGGATCATTGAAAACGGATTGTGCACCGTTGAATCATTGGAAGCACTTGAGGCATCTGCTTTGAACGAAGTTAAACAAATGCAAAAGGCAGCATGGTCAGATTTTGTTTCCGATATCAAAATAGACATACAGTCTTTTGCCCAAGTTCTTACACAACTCATTACTTCTCAAATCGCTCCTTCGGAGTTGTCTGCTATCAGAGAACAATTGTTGTCTATTAATGACCCCATCAGACGAGATTTGGGAACTGCCATTAATCAATCGTTGAGGGTAACTATCCATAATACTCAAGCACAAAAACAAGCGCTTCTTGATTATCATAAAAAATTCATAGACGATAACCATGATCGTTACAGTTCTAAACTGTATTCCGATAGCAACGAAAGTGTCTTCAAAGTTCCTCATATCCCGTTAGAAACCAGCGACGAACAAGTTGATGGATATCAAGTAGTTAGAGCATGCTTTGAAGCAAACATGGAACGCGACCCTCGTATTTTTGCCTTTGGTGAAGACGTTGGGAAAATTGGCGACGTGAATCAAGGATTCTCCGGTTTGCAAGAAAAGTTTGGCGAATTACGTGTAACCGATAAAGGAATCAGAGAATGGAGCATCATTGGAGAAGGGATTGGAGCCGCCATGAGAGGACTGAGACCCATCGCAGAGATTCAATACCTCGATTATTTGTTGTACGGTCTAGAACCTTTGAGTGACGATTTAGCTACGTTACAATACAGAACCAAAGGCGGACAAAAAGCGCCATTAATTGTTAGAACTCGCGGACACAGATTGGAAGGTATTTGGCATTCTGGCTCACCTATGGGTATGATAATCAATGCAGTACGCGGAATGCATGTTTGTGTACCTAGATCTATGACCCAAGCCGCAGGTATGTATAATACTCTTTTAAGAAGCGATGAACCGGCGTTGGTAGTGGAGTGCTTAAATGGTTACAGAAGCAAAGAGAAAATGCCCAAGAACATTGCAGACTTTACCGTTCCTTTAGGTGTTACTGAAACCCTGCGTTTTGGGGAAGATGTTACCTTGGTAACCTATGGTTCTAACGTAAGAATTGCTTTACAAGCCATTGAATTGCTCGCTGAATACGGAATTAGAGTTGAACTAATTGACGTACAAACCTTACTTCCTTTTGATATTAACCACAGCATTGCTGAGAGTCTAAAAAACACCAATCGATTGGTTGTATTTGATGAAGATGTTCCAGGTGGCGCTTCTGCATTTATTTTACAACAAATTTTAGAAGTTCAGAACGGTTATAAGTATTTAGATAGTAAACCAATTACCATAACATCTAAAGAACATAGACCTGCTTATTCTAGTGATGGTGATTATTTCTCAAAACCTTCAATTGATGATGTCTTCGCAGAGATCTATCAAATGATGCACGAGTCTAACCCTCAAAAATGGCCCTCTTTATTTTAAAAGTATAACACCCTAATGCCCGAAACTAAAACCATACCTAATCTTTTGAGATTAAGTGGACTTGAGCCTTTCACATTAACAAAAGAAATCAATTTTGTCAATATTGGGGAAAGAACCAATGTAACAGGCTCAAAAGCCTTTTCAAAATTAATTCTAGAGGGCAACTACAATAGTGCCCTTGATGTAGCAAGACAACAAGTAGAAAACGGAGCTCAAATTATAGACATCAATATGGATGAAGGCATGTTGGATGGCGTTCAAGCCATGACCACATTCCTGAATCTCATTGCATCAGAACCAGACATTTCAAGGGTGCCCGTGATGATTGATTCCAGTAAATGGGATGTCATTGAAGCAGGTTTAAAATGTGTCCAAGGAAAAGGAATTGTGAATTCAATCTCTCTAAAAGATGGTGAGGCGGAATTCATTAACCGTGCTAAAAAAGTAAAACGCTATGGTGCCGCTGTTGTAGTAATGGCTTTTGATGAAACCGGACAAGCAGATTCATTCCAACGCAAAATAGACGTTTGTAAAAGAAGTTACGACATCCTTGTTAATGAGGTAAAATTCAATCCTCAAGACATCATCTTTGATCCTAATATTCTCACTGTTGCCACAGGTATTGATGAGCACAACAACTATGCTGTTGACTTTATTGAGGCAACACGTTGGATAAAACAGAACTTATACGGTGCCAAAGTATCTGGCGGTGTTTCAAATATTTCATTCTCTTTCCGCGGAAATAACCCTGTAAGAGAAGCCATGCACAGCGCATTTTTATATCATGCCATCAAAGCGGGTTTGGACATGGGAATTGTTAATGCGGGAATGATTGAAGTGTATGAAGACATCCCTAAAGAGCTATTAGAGCGTGTAGAAGATGTACTTTTAAACAGAAGACCTGATTCTACTGAAAGATTAGTAACTTTCTCTGAAACTGTAAAAGGTAAAAAAGCCGAAAAAGTGGATATCCAAGAATGGAGAAGCCTACCTATTAGAGAGAGACTTCAACACAGTCTCGTAAAGGGTATTACCGAGTTCATTGACCAAGATACTCAAGAAGCTCTTGACCTATTGAAAGAACCTCTTTCTGTTATTGAAGGACCCTTAATGGATGGAATGAACTATGTTGGCGACCTTTTTGGCGCAGGTAAAATGTTCCTTCCTCAGGTGGTTAAAAGTGCCCGTGTGATGAAAAAATCGGTTGCATATTTACAGCCGTTTTTAGAAGCACAGAAATTAAATAATCCAAACGCGAGAGCTCAAGGTAAAATATTGTTGGCCACGGTAAAAGGCGATGTTCACGATATCGGAAAGAACATTGTTGGCGTGGTATTAGCCTGCAACAACTATGAAATTGAAGATATGGGAGTGATGGTTCCCGCCGATAAAATACTTCAAAGGGCCCAAGAATGGGGTGCTGATATCATTGGTTTGAGCGGGTTGATTACGCCGTCTTTGGATGAAATGGTTTACGTTGCCTCAGAAATGCAGCGCCTAGGTATGAAGCAGCCACTCCTTATTGGTGGAGCTACTACCTCTAGAGTGCATACTGCAGTTAAAATTGCCCCGCAATACCATTATCCAGTCATTCACGTTAACGATGCAAGTCGTTCGGTACCCGTTGCCGGCCAATTGCTAAATCCTGAAACCTATGATCAGTATTCTAGTACCATCAGAAATGAGTATCAACAACTCGCTGAAAATCACGCACAACGACAAACCATAAAGAATTTAATACCATACCAAGATGCGCTGAAAAATGGTGAAGAGCACAACGGAATCGTTCATAAACCCAATAAACTTGGATTTTTCTCATACGATAAGGTTACTGTAAAAGACCTTCGACCATTTATAGATTGGACACCCTATTTCCAAACTTGGGAACTTGCCGGAAGATACCCAGATATACTCAGTGATACGGTAGTTGGTTCAGAAGCTCAAAAGGTTTTTGATGATGCAAATAAAATGCTTGATTCTTGGGAGCAAAATCCTCCAATGAGGTGTAAAGCAACCGGATTTATATTGCCCGCTATTAGATGTCTTGACGATGCCGCTGTTTATGAACCCAATGAAGACGGCTCAGAAGATCTTACTGGAAAAACACCCTTGGCAGTTTTTCATTTCCTAAGACAACAACGTAAAATGTCAGAAGACATTCCCAATTTGAGTCTGGCTGATTTCTTAAAACCAAAATCAACCGACTATTTGGGAGGATTTGCCGTTACCACTGGACTCGGACTTGAAAGTCTTATTGCCAAATACGATGCAGACCACGATGATTATAACAGCATCATGGCCAAAGCATTGGCTGATCGCTTGGCAGAGGCGTTAGCAGAATGGTTGCACAAAGAGGTAAGAACAAATCTTTGGGGCTATTCGGTGAATGAATCACTAACCAACGAAGAATTGATTCGCGAAAATTATCAAGGCATTCGTCCTGCTCCTGGCTATCCTGCATGTCCAGATCATACCGAAAAAGAAATTCTTTTCAAGTTGCTGAATGAACATGTAAACCCTGAAATTTCCTTGACTGAAAGCATGGCCATGTTGCCCGTTTCTAGTGTAAGCGGTTGGTATTTCTCCAATGAAAAATCAAGGTATTTTGGACTTGGTAAAATTTCCGAAGAGCAGTTGGTAGATTACGCAGAAAGAAAAGGAATGAACCTCGACGAAATGCGCCGTTGGTTATCACCAATTCTCTAATAATTATTTTACAAAAGGATTAGAATACTTAGGATTCTTAATGAATTCTAAATCGGTCATGCTTTTAAGATAAGCAACCAAATCAGCCTTTTGAGTTTCAGATAGATTCATTTGAACTCCACCATGTGCCGCTAACTGAGGATGAATGGATGGATTCTCATATTTGATTCCCGAGCTGTAATGTTCAATAACTTCTTCCAATGTATTGAATCTTCCATCGTGCATATAAGGAGCGGTAAGAGCGATATTCAATAACGACGGAGTTTTGAAAGTTCCAAAATCTTGGTCTCTATTGGTAATAGCTCCAAATCCTTTGTCTGTGATTACAGGATCTAATCCGTTGTTGGCTATTCCACCCATAACTGGATTTTGCTGTTGTGCTAGTTCCCCTCCATGACAATGAAAACAATCTGCGCCCTTGGTCTTTCCATTTGCATCAAAATCAACCAAACCATTAAACGCAAAGGCACCTCTCAATTCTGATTGATTCATCACTTGAGGATTATCTCCTGGGAAAAATTTATTGAATCTCGAACCATTGCTCACAATACTCAATAAAAATTGTTCCAATGCCAAGGACATATCTATGAGATTGGGTTCAGAATTAAACGCCTTATTAAAATACTCTTTGTAGCGCTCTACCTTCTTCAAACGTTGGTTTAACAAGGGCAAGGTCATTGCCATTTCATTGTGTGCTTGAATAGGTTCAAAAACAAGTTCCCGCAAGGTATTCACCCGGGCATCCCAAAAGAATTTACGGCTGTAAGCCATATTGAATAAAGAAGGCGCATTCCGGTGACTCATCAAGCCATAAATTCCTTTTGAGAATTGGCGTGGTTCAGCGAAAGCAAACTCTTGTTGGTGGCAAGATCCACAGCTTATGCTACTGTCAAAAGAAAGTATGGGATCGTAGAAAAGCATTCGTCCCAAATAGATACCTTCCTCGGTAAAAGGATTGTCTTTTGGTAGTGGAGGCATACCAAATTCCGCTGGAAAAATATCTTTAGGATCAACCAAAGTAGGTTGATAGGTCTTATTATTTTTAGCGGAAGGATCTTCTTCTCTTCTACAAGAAGTAGCTGTAAGCAACAGTATTACTGCGCCCATCAAACCAAAATTTTTCAACCCCAACATTATCGTTATTACTTGACTTCTACAAAATTAAAAACCCCATTTTTGCCGTTTACGTCGTACATATTGCCTAGAAGTGCTTGCATCAATTGAATCTCTTTTGTTCCTTCAGAATGACTTACGCTGCCTTCTTTTAGTGCAATTGTGGTATTCCCGTCAAAATAGTTCTCAGCATGAACATTAATAGTTGCTTTCTTGCTGTTCGTTGCATCCAACATAAAGGGAAGCATCAAGTCGAACTCTCTTACCATCGGCATTGTTGCAGTATGAAAACTAAAACTTGTTGGCATTCCGGTTGAACCAATAGCTCTGTACATACCATCCAAAGCATGAAAAATGTAGCCACCAGACCAACCCCAATGCAAACCAGTCAAGTTTGGATTTAACGGGTGATCAGCAGGCCAAATATTTGGATTTCCATGATTTATAGCAGAATCAAAGCCTATTTTGAAATGAATTCCTTTGTATGAACCAGAGGGAAGTTTGTCGTAATTAAACACGGTTCGGTTGTTTCTAAATGCCAACCATTGATAACCATCACCCAACAACACACGTTCACCATTTTCTTTGATTAGAGAAAACTCAGAAAATAACATTGACCAATTGCTGATGGTAATCTCTTCGTTGACGCTTTTGGCTTTATATTCACTTACACCCAATGGCGGAAGTGCCTCATTCTTTAATAAGCCCTTAAATTCTACCGTAAACTTGGCAGTGGAATTATTTCCGTTGTCTATTGGCTCGTCTTCACAAGCAGCAAATACCAAAACCATTGGTAGGAGCCATTTCATTCTATTCTTAACCATTTATCCAAATATACAAAATTATCAGTGTAAATCCTTGTAAAATAAGGCCCTACAGGCCATTGTGTAACATTTATCACCCATGTTTGAGTAGAATCTCTCGACTCTCGATATACAATTTGACCTACAGAGTTATACACCTCAACTTTCTTTAAAACCGGGTTGCGCGCAAAAATTTGAAGAACATCAGTACCAGGATTTGGCGCTAAAATGATTTCCTTATTTTGTTGCGCATCCAAATTCATCCCTCCTACACTTGCTTTCGCTAAGACGGAAACCTTGGGGTCAAAAACAACCGTATCTACAGCAAAATCAATATCTAACGCATAGTTTTTAGTTAAACTATCAGGGTAGAAAACCAAATATTTACTGATTCTGTTCCCACTTAAATTTGGCTTTGACAGAAACTCCATCGGTACCGGAATTTTCCAAAATCCCATCATTGAGTTTGAAGGTGTTTGCTCCACTTTTAACTCAAGTTTTCTTCCTCTTTGTTTCCAATTGATTTTTAAATCAGGATGCCCTTGACCCTCATACCATTGCTTGAAAAATGTGTCCAAATTTTGACCTGAAACCGATTCCATGATGCCCTGAAAGGCTGCCGTGGTTGAAAATCCATAAGCTTGTGAGCCGCTTAAATGCTTTCTACATCCCTCGAAAAACAAAGAATCACCTATTTTATGCCTCAACATGTGCAACAACCAAGCGCCTTTTCTGTAAGTCAATCGGCCATTGAACAAAATGTTGACTTGTGTAGTATCGGCCGGTTTCACACTTCCGTTGGGATCAGCCGTAATGTTGGCCCTCATGGCGCGCATTTTCTTTTTGAAAGAATCATCACTCTCAAGGTATTGATAACAAACCTCGGTCAAGTAAGTAGCGAAGCCTTCGTTGAGCCATAGATCGTTCCAACTTCCGCAGGTAACCATGTCGCCAAACCATTGATGCGCCAGCTCATGCGCTATTAAATCTCGCGAAAAATTCCCCATGAAACTCATGGTTTGGTGCTCCATCCCTCCCCCCCAAGTGAATTGTGCATGTCCATATTTTTCCTGGGGATATGGATACGGTATAAACAAACTATCCATCAACCGAAGCATGGGCAACGTGATTTGAGCTTCGGTTTTGGAGGAATTCAGAAACTGCGGAAACACGTAATTCACCACCGGCAACGAATCTGTTCTATTCCAAAATTTGGCATAATCGGTGAATTCAGCATAGTTGGTAACCGCTATCGCCACCAAATACGTTGCCACCGGATAACGGTGTTTCCAATGTATTTTATGCCATCCCTGAACTGTAGGAGTGGTACCTAAAAGTACTCCATTGCTACCCACTTTGAAATCTGAAGCTGTTTCAACCACAATATCAATGCTGTCAATTTTATCGTTCAGCGACTGTTTACAAGGCCACCAAAAAGGTGCCCCATAGGGCTGTGAAAGGGTATGAATTATGGGGCCAGTCTGATGATTGTCATACACATAAGATCCAAATCCGCCGGAAACTGATGCGGGGTTACCACTGTAATGCACGGTGAAAGAATCAATGCTATTTTGATTCCATTTTACTGAAGATTTTGCTGCTGTTTTCCAAACAAACACTCTATTTGCCTTACGCTCGTAAAATAAAAACTGCCCATTTCGAGTAATGCTATCAATGTTAAGTTCATTTACTAGATCAAAAGCCAAAGAATCTAAATCCTTTTCAGTTTTGAACTTAAAGAGTATGTGACCTGCTATATTTGAATTTAACTTGGGATTCAGTTTCCATTCGCAGCGATGATAAATGATATCATATCCATGAAAAACGATCTCACCTGACCGTTTTTTAATCAAATTTCTTCCTTCAAACTGGGCTTTTTCAGCACAGACAATTTCATCGTGAATGTGCGTTTCTTCTTGGGCAAAAACCGGATTTAAGACCATAAAGATAATCAACATCAATGTTGGTCTTTTTCTAGTTAATGAAAAAAAGAAGATTCGCATGTTTTACAAATTTCGCAAATAAAATTCAGTACAGCGCCGAATCATAAATTTAACCGACTTTTGCAACGTGAAATATTCGTGGTTGCCCGCCGTTTTAATTATCCTTTTAGGTTGTATTTGGGGAAGCTCATTCATACTTATGAAACGCGGACTTTTGGTCTTCAGTCCCTTACAAGTCGCGGGAACACGTTTGATTTTGGCCGGTGCTGTTTTGCTACCTTGGGTATTAAAATACACTTTCTTCAAACCCAATGATCCGCTAGATTCCAGCAAAAAAATATTGGAAAAATCTGACTATCTCTGGCTCATTGCTTCAGGTGTTCTCGGAAATGCCATACCTGCACTCCTATTTTCCTATGCTGGCAGAGTCATTCCATCCGGACTTTCGGGAATTCTGAATGCATTTACCCCCTTATTTACACTCTTCTTTTCGGCATTTTTATTTCGAGAAAAATTTACCCGCGAAGGGGGAATCGGGGTAATTATGGGCATTGTTGGAGCTCTATTCCTCTTTGGCCCATCTCTTTTGTCTTATGGTCAACCCATCAACCTTTTAGGTGCTTCTCTCCCGCTGATGGCGGCCCTTTTATACGGACTTAACATTAATATAATCAAGCACAAATTATCTCACCTTCCAGGTATGGTTAAGACAGCTTATCCATTCGTTTCTGTAGGAATCATCTATACCGTCATTCTATCCCAAACCAACTATTTTGACGCTTGGGACAAGCATCCTGGAGGATTGTTACAAGAAGGATTTGGCTTCTTTGACGAAGGAAATATTTCTGCCAACTCCGCCTTTTTCTATTTGTTTCTCTTGGGATTTATGGGCAGTGCCGTGAGCATGATCATTTTCAACTGGATCATCAAATACGTCTCATCGTTAGTGGCTTCTACCAATACTTTCATCATTCCAGTCACTGCTGTTTTCTGGGGATTTGCCGACCACGAAAGCCTCAGTTGGAATATTTACGTGGGGATGTTCTTCCTACTTGCAGCCGTCTTTTTGATCATCCGTCCCAAAAAATCCTAAAAAGAACCACAGACAAATTTGTAACTTGCAGTCATGGATAAATGGACTGCACTCGGTTTGACAAATCATCTTCCTTCCGGAAGCACAGGTATCATTCACCTATTTTCATCTGATACGCCTTCTCACACTGATTTTAGCCCTGTAGATAACCAAATCATTGCAACTTGGAACGAACTTTCATCTGAAGATTATAAATCAATAACCGCTGCCGCCGTTGAAGCAAGTAAAATCTGGAAAACATGGCCGGCGCCAAAACGCGGCGAAATTGTTCGCCAAATTGGCGATGAACTCCGCAAAAACAAACAGCTTTTGGGCGAACTAGTCAGCTATGAAATGGGTAAAAGCCTCCAAGAAGGATTGGGCGAAGTTCAAGAAATGATTGACATCTGTGACTTTGCCGTTGGACTGAGTCGTCAACTTCACGGTTTAACCATGCACAGCGAAAGACCCGAACACAGAATGTATGAACAATGGCACCCATTGGGAGTTGTTGGAATTATTTCGGCCTTCAATTTTCCCGTCGCTGTTTGGAGTTGGAATGCCATGATTGCCGCCGTTTGTGGAAATGTCAGCATCTGGAAACCCAGTGAAAAAACTCCTGCCACCGCTCAAGCGGTTCAACACATTATCAAATCCGTTCTCGTAAATAATCAACTTCCCGAAGGACTTTTTTGCATCATTCAAGGAGGAAAACCTGTGGGTGAATGGCTTTGCAATGACCCTCGAATTGCCCTCATCAGCGCTACCGGAAGCATAAGAATGGGCAAAGAAGTCGCTCAATCCGTTGCAAAACGCTTGGGAAAATCACTACTTGAACTTGGCGGAAACAATGCCATCATCATCTCCCCAAATGCCAACTTAGATATGGCTTTGCGTGCAGTTGTTTTTGGTGCTGTTGGAACCGCAGGCCAACGTTGCACAAGCACCCGAAGATTGATCATTCACGAGAGCCAATACGATGCAATGAAAGCAAAATTGATCAAAGCCTACCAACAAATCAAGATTGGAGATCCTCTCAATTCTGAAAATCATGTTGGTCCATTAATTGACACATTGGCTGTAAAATCATACCAAAATGCGCTTGCAGAACTCGAAAAAGAAGGTGGTAAAATCATCTACGGCAACGAAGTCCTTCAAGGACCTGGTTACGAAAGCGGTTGCTATGTAAGACCCAGCATCTGTGAGGCAGAGCCCCACTTCAATATTGTTCAAGAAGAAACCTTTGCCCCCATTTTGTACTTACTTAAATATTCAGGTGATATCCATGATGCCATTGAAATCCAAAATGGCGTAAAACAAGGACTTTCAAGCGCCATTTTCACTGAAAACATCAGAGAATCAGAGTTGTTTTTATCTGCTTTAGGATCTGACTGCGGAATTGCCAACGTGAACATTGGTACTTCCGGAGCAGAAATTGGCGGCGCTTTCGGAGGCGAAAAAGAAACCGGCGGCGGACGCGAATCGGGCTCAGACTCTTGGAAAGCCTATATGCGCAGACAAACCAACACCATCAATTACGGCGAAAGTTTACCGCTCGCCCAGGGAATAAAGTTTGATTTTTAAATATTGGTACATGGTAGTTGGTACATGGTACATGGTACATGGTAGTTGGTAGTTGGTCAGCCACTAGTCGCTAGTCGCTGGTCGCTGGTCGCTGGTCGCTGGTCGCTAGTCACCCGACCCCCGAAACCCGAAACCCGAAACCCGGTACCCGGTACCAATCTAAAACTGCTGCCCTATGAAAAAGTGAACCATTCCGAATTGGTTCGTGCGAGGTACGTCTTTGATATCAAATCCCCAAGCGTAATCAAGTCCAATCAAACCGAACATAGGCATAAATAGTCGAACACCTACTCCGGCTGCACGTTTGAGTTGGAATGGATTGTATTTAGAAATATCAGCCCAAGCATCTCCTGCTTCGAAGAAACCAAGGGCGTATACCGTTGCGGTTTGTCCGGTGGTTATGGCTTGTCTTAATTCAATGGTGAACTTGTTGAAAATAGGCGCTCCTGCTGAGCCTCCCATAGCAGTTTGAGAGATGGTATAGTTATCGTAACCGCGCTGTGAAATGATTTCAGTCGCAGCCAAGTTAAAACCGAAAATACCTGCTCCACCCACTTGGAATCGTCCGAAGAAAGTGTGACCAATTTCTGGGTTATAATATCCCAAGAAACCAAAACGAGTCTTAGCGGTCAAGACCAGCTTTTTATAAATGGGGGTATACCATTCAGCGTCTAACTTGAATTTGTAAAATTCCGCCCACTTATACTTCTCGCGGACACTCATATCGCTGTAATCTTTGTTTGACAACAAACTCAATGGCGGAGTAGCTTGTAACGAAGTGACAAATTTGCTTCCAGAGGTAGGATAAATAGGATCGCTGATTGATGATCTCGACAAAATCACCGTTGCGGATGGGTTGTATGATATACCGCTCATGCCCTTCGGGAAGCCGTAGAATCCGCCATCCATGTTTTGAATTCGGTACTGCTCAAAAGAGAAGGCATAAGAGATATTGAAGAAGTCATCGGGCCATTTCAAACGTTTACCGATGCTGATTTGTGCGCTGGTAGTGAATAATGCGGCCCTCAATGGGTCATTTCTCTGACGGAAATCAAAACTATTCACCATGTGATTGATGGCCACCGAAAAAGACGTTGGCTTGTATCCACCCAACCAAGGCTCTGTAAATGAAGACGTATAACTCTGGAAAGTAGTTCCGTTACTTTGTGCCCTCAACGACAATTTCTGCCCGTCACCAGACGGAATTGGATTCCATAATTTGGTGTTGAACAGCTTTCTGGAACTAAAATTATTCAATACGATACCTGCAGTTCCTATCAACGTAGGCGTGGTGCTGAATCCCATACCGCCCCATCCGCCGGAAAGCTCTATTTGATCTGAGGGTTTCTCAGCAAGTTTATATTCAATATCTACTGTTCCGTCTGCCGGATTTGGTTTCGGATTGACACCCAACTTTTCTGGATCAAATAATCCCACTGCAGCCAGATCACGCATGGTTCTTTGAATATCGGTTCTCGAAAAGGTGTTTCCTGGCTTGGTTCTTACTTCCCTAAGAATCACTCGGTCTGAAGTTTTGGTATTACCTGTCCAATAAACGCGTCCAATAACAGCTTGAGGACCTTCATTAATTCGAATTTCTAAATCAATAGAATCTCCAACAACCCCCACTTCTACAGGCACCATTTGGAAGAATAGATAACCAGCATCCATGTATAAGGTCTGAATATCAAATCCACCAGGATTACTAGATAATCTTTCATCCAAAAGAGTCTGATTAAAAACATCGCCCTTTTTAATGCCCAACAAAGTATCTAACATGGAGGTAGAGTACTTTTCATTTCCCTTCCATTTGATACTGCGGTACCGGTATAGATTTCCTTCAACCAGATTCATGTGAATCATGATTCGTTTCTGATTAAATAAAGAAATGCTATCGCTCAATATTCTCGCGTCTCTGTAACCTTTACTCTGATAAAGTTTTACCAAAGACTCTTTGTCTTCTTCAAATTTTTCACGAGTAAACTTGGATGAAGCAAAAATATTGATCTTTCTATACCTGCGCTTGATCTTCTTCATAGAAGCCCTCAGTTCAGCATCTACAAGTTGTTCATTACCATTGAATTGAAAGTCATATACCCTTACTTTCGGGCCCGTTTCTATGACAAAATCAAAGTTTTGGTACCCTTCCATGGGGTTGCCTTCTTTGTTCTTTGCCTCAGGACGCTTAACTGAAACCTTGATGTTATAAAACCCTTTTTCAAGGAAATAATTCTCAATCTTCTGTATGCTTCGGTTAACCAAATTTGGGGTAATGTACATGCCCCTTTTAAGTCCTACCTCCTCTTTCAATGTTTTTGCTTGCGAATTAGTCACACCCAAAAATCTATGACCGTTCAATCGGGGTTGTTCTTTCACCACAAATTGAACTAACACCTCTGAAGGCTTATCGGTTGGCATAAAGTACACTTGTACGTCAGAGAAATACTCTCTCGCCCAAATGTTTTCTATTGCTTTAGGGATGTCTTGGCCAGGGACTTTAATGGTTTGACCAATTGACAATCCTGAGTACAATATCACCAATGATTTTTGAACGGGCTTGCCATCAACTTCACGAACATCAATATTCCTGATTTTATATTCGGCCGGCTCAATGAAATTATAATCTACAATAGGAGCCTTCGTATAAGATTCATCTAAAGACGCTCCCTTTTTCTTAGGAACCAGAATGAAGCTATCTCCATTTGTTTGGGCATTCAATGCAACGGAAATCAGTCCAATCAAAAACGTAAATCCTATTTTTCTCAACATATAAATAGCTTAAGCTGCTCCTCCACTGGTTTTTAATTGTTCTGATGTTTTACCAAACCTACGTTCTCTGCTTTGATAGTCTTTTAAAGCCTCCAGAAAATGCTCTCTTCTGAAATCTGGCCATAAAACATTGGTAAAATGAATTTCGGAATAGGCAATTTCCCACAGCAAGAAATTACTGATTCTCATTTCACCACTTGTGCGAATCAATAAATCAGGATGAGGATATTCAGAAGTATTCAAAGCCTTATCAAGGGTCTTTTCTGTGATTTGATCTACCTTCAAACTGCCTGATTCAACATCTCGAGCCACTTTTTTTACGGCCTCAATGATGTCCCACCTTCCGCTATAACTCAATGCTAAAATAAGGGTTGTTCTAGTATTGTCTTTGGTAGCTTCTTCGGTTTCTTTTAATTGTCTAACACATCTCGATGGCAAATCATCCATGTTACCAAGGGTTTTTACTTTAACCCCATTTTTCATGAGTGAAGGAAGTTCTTTTTGGATGGTATCTACCAAAAGCTGCATGAGAGCATTAATTTCTGTTTTAGGTCTATTCCAGTTTTCAGTTGAAAACGTGTACAAAGTCAAATACTTAATACCCACTTCACCGGCAAATTCAACTGCATTCCTTACAGCACTCACTCCGTGCTTGTGACCAAAAATGCGTAAGTGTCCTTGCTTTTTTGCCCAACGTCCATTGCCATCCATAATGATTGCAACGTGTTCGGGAATTCGAGTGGGGTCTAGGTGTTCGAGGTCTGACATGGAAATTATCTGCAAATTAAAGGTGTAAAGCGATACGATAGGTTAAAACCATAGAAATAATACCAATCGTTCAAATGGGAAGATCCGCGATAAGTACCCGCAGCCAAAGTGGGTTGACCGTTTAATGTTTGAGCCTGACTGTATTGAGCTGATCCTTCGCTTCTGTCTTTCTTCATTTTAGCATAATCAGGATAAACCCCTTCAACATCATCTAGCTTATCCATAAACGTCTTTCGCCAAATCGCTTCAACGCCAAAAATCCATGCTCCGCGGTTTTTCGTGTGAGTGCTTCTCACTTTAAAGCCCAAACCTATAGGTACGCTCATTTGGAGCCTACTGTAATTTCTATTTCTGTTCTCAGTATTGAGCACTCTTAAATTCACATCTTCTTTATCTAACCTATACGGATCAAACATATAACCACTCAGTCCAATGAGTGCATATGGAGTAGACGTATTGTTATTGATATTTGTTCCAAAAGCTTTGAAATCAAAGTTCAACATTGACGAATACTCATAAATCTTGGTTTGAAAGTTCAGATTTTGAAATTGTAAGTTAGGGTTACCATCAGTTGTGCCCGATATTTCTAAAAAACTAATCTGATTACGCCAAGCGAAATAATTGCTCAAATTTCTCTTATAGTAAGCTCCATAAGACAAATGAAAATGCTTCCAGTTTTGACCTTGAGATAAATCGCCGTAATAATTGCTTACGCCAACAACTGCACCCCATTCTTTACGTCCAGAGAAATATCTTTGACCCCATAGAACTCCTGACCAAGCCAAAATTAGACCCAGTAAACAGAATTGTTTAATACTGCCAGTGTTCCGTTTAGAATTGGAAACAGGTTGTTTTTCCACCTGTAATTTTTCTAGTCAAAGTGATATTTAAAAAAAGGTACCAGTCTTTAGTTTTATCGTTTCCACGAGCAGCGCCCAAACGCTCTTCGCTACCGTAATCATTGACCAACGATGGATTTTGCAATTCAGGAGTTCGGTCGCCCAAAGCAGCCGCAAGCCCCGTATTTGCACCACCAATAATTTGGGGATCCACGTAAGTCATACTAATATCGTCTAAGTAATCAGTGAAAGTTTTACGGGCACCAAGCTCAATACCCCAAGCCCAAACTTCACTGAATTGCTTTTTGTATCCCACACCTAAAGGAATGGATACAGTGGTTAATGCATATCTTCTTCTCTCGTTAAATTTGGTTGTCTCCTGGCCTTCTGTTCCTAAAGGCTGAAGTTCTATCCACTGCCCGTCAAAACGACTCAAATCCATATTGTAGTTAGCTACAGTGTGAACACTTGGAATATAATTAAACTCAGCACGAGGATTGAATTTAAAAACTCCAATTCCAGCAAACACATAAGGAGAACCTGGATTGAAACGCTGGGTTTCACCAAAACCTAAAATGTTGTATTCAATTGTACCGCTAACTTCAAACACATTGCTTTTGAAGCTCAAGTTGCGTTTATATCTATCAGCAATATCAGCATAGTTGGCATCACTACCACTGATTTGTCCAAAAACTGCATTTCCTCGTAAAGTGACAAAGTCAGTATAATTGAACCTGCAGATAATTCCGCCCATTGGATGGGTTTCATTTAATGCGATTGAAGGCGATAGTTCGCCCAAATAATTAGATGCTCCACCCGTTAAGCCTACCTCGATAGGCTTGCCCTTGAACCGCTTAAATTGAGCTTCTGCCGTATTTGTGCTTACAAACGTCATTAAACAAACCGCAGCAAATTGTATCGTTCTGTTCAGCATGGTAATTAGCAAATTTAACCTTTTGGAACTGATTTTCATAATTAAAACGTTTAACTCCTTTGTTTTACTACGTAATACATACCCATGGTGATAAAATTCCTAATCCAAGGTATCCAAACAAAGGGAGCAATTTGCAAACGAGGCTTAATTCCAAACTTGAATTCATATATAGGATTGAACAAGTAAAATCGTCTGTTAACAACCTCAAACTTTGTTTCTTTACAGATTCTTTCGAAACGTTCAATACTGATTCCCGTGCTCCGAATTTCTTCCATAGTGTTGATTCCGCTTTGGTTAACACCCAATAATTTCAAGACCCATGGATATAATTTGCCAGGTAACAAGTGATAATAAGGAAGTTTTGCAGCCCATTTTGAATGAAGCACCTGTTGATGCCCACCATAAGGCATCATCCACGGTGGAAAAGCAAAAAACACCACACCTCCCGGCTTCAAAAATCGATGCAATTGAGGCATGAATTTTTCTTGATTGGGAATGTGCTCTATGACATCTTTGAGAATTACCACGTCATATAAAGTACCCAAATCGGTCTCAGGAATTACGTCGTAAATGTTCTTATTAAGAAATTGAACTTTACCTTCCTCCAATTCTTTTTCTAAAAACCGACGGGCATGTTCCAAACGAGATTCTTCCAACTCTATGCCTGTGGTTTGGCATCCTTTTTCAATGAATGCCTTCAAAACGCCCGCCTCTCCGCAGCCAATTTCTAAAATTGACATTCCTGGTTTTAGCGAAACACTCTTTTCTATGTAGGGAATAATGTGGTTTTTTGTGACCGTATAGGTCATTTCAAAATACCTCTTTTTGTCGCCGTGAAATTCGTACATCTAACTGAATTCCTAAACCTTAGGGTTTTTGCATTACGTGGCCACAACTCTTACAAGTTCTCAAGTCTTCTGAATCATAATAATGATTGAAGTGACTGATAAAATCAGTTTCAATGTTGTTCAATTCAAAATATGCTTCGTGCAATTTGTGATTGCATTTTTCGCAGAACCACAACAATCCATCGGTAAAACCTTTTCCAACACGCACCCTCTCAATCACCAATCCAATACTACCTTCGGTTCTTCCTGGGGAATGGGGAACTTTAGGAGGCAAAAGAAACATGTCACCAGGACCCAATTTGATGGCCTTCTTTTCACCATCTTCTTGGATATTCACCGTGATTTCACCCTCCAATTGGTAAAACAACTCTTCGGTTTCGTTGTAATGAAAATCTTTCCGTGAATTGGGACCACCCACAATCATTACTATGTAATCTGTTCCCTCTGGATATAAATTTTTATTCGCAACTGGGGGTTTCAACAAATGACGATTTTCATCAATCCATTTTTGCAAATTAAAAGGTGCCTTGACTGCCATATTTTTTAGTGTTTTTATTGAACGTTGATCAATTTCAACAAACACAAAAGTACATAATTTGATGAAGTATGCCTAAATTTGAAAGGTCAACGCATGAGCGACCCAATTAAGCACGAATGCGGCGTTGCATTTATACGCCTGCGAAAGCCCTTAGCCTACTACAAAGAGAAGTACGGTTCTTTATGGTACGGACTACACAAAATGCAATTTTTAATGACCAAACAACTCAACCGTGGACAAGACGGTGCGGGTATTGGTGTCATTAAACTCAATCCCGAATTTGGAGATCGCTACCTTGCGAGGCAAAGAAGCGCAACAAAAACCGCCTTGGGTGACATTTTTGAAGCCGTATTTGCGTCCCTCAAAGACATCCCCGAAGAAAAACTCAATGACGAAGCCTACCTGAAAAAACACTATCCTTATGCCGGTGAACTACTTCTAGGACATCTTAGATACGGTACTTATGGCGGCAACTCAATTGAAAACATTCATCCGTTTTTGCGCCAAAACAACTGGATGGCCAGAAACCTCATGATTGCGGGTAACTATAACATTACCAATACTGAAGAACTTTTCCAAAACCTCATTGAACTCGGTCAACAACCCAAGGAGAAGAGCGACAATGTTCTGATGCTAGAAAAGATTGGACATTTTATTGATGAAGAAAACCAACGACTTTTTGGAATTTTTAAATCTCAAGGGTTCTCAAACTATGAGATCACAGAAAAAATCAAAGAAGAAATTTCCATCTCAAGAATTCTAAAAAGAAGTTTCAAAAACATTGACGGAGGTTTCAACATGATTGGAATGTTGGGCCACGGCGATGCCTTTATCATTCGTGACCCTGCCGGCATCAGACCTTCACACTATTATGCTGATGATGAAGTTGTTGTTGTCGCTAGCGAACGTGCGGCAATTCAAATGGCCTTCAATCTTTATCCAGAAGATGTTCGTGAATTAGGTCCAGGAAATGCCCTTATTGTCAGAAGAGATGGTTCTTTTAGCGAACAAAACATCATTGAACCCACAGAAAGAAAAAGTTGCAGCTTTGAACGAATCTATTTTTCGAGAGGAAACGATCAAGACATTTACGCCGAAAGAAAAGAATTAGGTAGGTTACTCGCTCAACCCGTCATGGATCTTTTGGGAAATGACTTGGTGAATACCGTTTTTAGTTACGTGCCAAACACCGCCGCAACTAGCTTTTATGGTTTGATTGACGGTATCCACGAAATACGACTTAAAATTCAAGCAGAAGCTTTAAAGAAAATCGATATCTCCAAAAATCCTGAAAAAGTAGATGAAATTCTATCTTGGAGGCCAAGAAGAGAAAAAATATTGGTGAAAGACGTTAAAATGCGCACTTTCATCACCAACGATAATGACCGCGAAGATCTGGTGTCTCACGTTTACGACATTACTTATGGAGTAATCAAATCATGGGAAGACACTTTAGTGATTATGGACGATTCAGTGGTTCGTGGAACCACTTTGAAAACGAGCATCTTGAGGTTACTAGATCGATTGGAACCAAAACGAATCATTTTGGTGAGTTCGGCTCCTCAAATTCGTTATCCTGATTGTTACGGAATTGACATGAGTAAGTTGGGTGACTTGGCTGCTTTCAGAGCTGCCGTGGAACTTCATAAAGAAAAAGGAAACTCCAATATCTTAGATGAAATCTATCAATCAGCTCTCTCCGAACTTCAAAAACCAAAAGAAGATCAAATCAATGCAGTTAAGGCACTTTATCAACCTTTTACCGTTGAAGAAATATCTGCAAAAATTGCCGATATGGTAAAACCAACCGGACTGCGAGCCAAATTTGATCTTCTTTTCCAAAGTGTAGATAATCTGCATGAAGCGTGTCCCAAAGATTTAGGTGATTGGTATTTCACCGGTGATTACCCAACAACAGGTGGTACAGCAGTTGCCAATCGCTCTTTCATATATTTTTACGAAGGAAGATCTGAACGCGCCTATTAAATATTCATAGAATTATTATTTTTGCAACCATGAGCAGTGTTAACGCCGTAATTGAACAACTAAAAGAAAACCTCGAAAAAAATCTTGATCACACCAAAATTGAGTTCAAACGCATTAGAGCAGGTAAGTCCTCTCCTGATATGCTTGACGGTGTTTTCGTGGAATACTATGGTGCAAGTACCCCCATTGGGCAGGTTGCTAACGTCAATACCCCAGATGCTCGCTCTATCAATATTCAACCTTGGGACAAATCACTGATAAATGCCATTGAAAAAGCAATCATCAACAGCAACTTAGGATTTGCACCCCAAAACGACGGTGAATACATAAGAATTAACCTTCCTCCCATTACCGAAGAAAGAAGAAAAGAATTGGTGAAACGCGCTAAAGCTGAATCTGAAAGTTCAAAAGTAGGTATCCGCAATTTGCGAAAAGACGCCAACGAAAAAATTCGCAAACTTAAAGCCGATGGTGTAAGCGAAGACGAAATGGCAGCCGGTGAAGACCGCGTTCAAAAACTCGTTGATTCATTCATTGCCAAAACAGAAGAGCTTTTTGTTGACAAAGAAAAAGAAATCATGACGGTATAATCCTCAATTGATTTTTTACCTCTGTTGCTCTAGTAATCAATTCCTCAAACGTATCAGCCGTCACCGTTACGTGACCCAATTTTCTGTGTGGGCGAGTCTCCACCTTGTTGTACATGTGCACAAAAACATCGTTTTGACCGTTCCAATGTGCTTCTTTTTCCAATTGGTAGTTCCCAGAAACACCTTCAGGTCCCACCAAGTTGATCATTGCCGATGGCTGAATAAGATCAGTCTCTCCCAAAGCTTGTCCCAATAAAATGCGATTCAATTGGGCAAACTGACTGGTTTTGCAACCCTCAATGGTGTGATGTCCGCTGTTGTGAGGTCTAGGAGCAATTTCATTAACCCAAACATCGCCGTTAGGCAAAATAAACAACTCCACTGCAAAAAGTCCGGCTGAATTCAACGCGCTGACCGATTTCAAAGCAATTTCGCGAGCTCTTTTTTCTATTTCTTGGGATATTTGAGCGGGAGAAAACAAAAATTCTACCAAATTACTGACTGGGTTAAAATACATTTCTATTGCCGGAAAGGTTATTTGATTGCCCAGTTGGTCAATAGCTACAATCACTGCTACTTCTAAAGCATCATGAGCAAACTTCTCTACCAATAAATCGCCGGTGAATGGCATACTTCCTGCAGAAATATCTTCACGAGATGCAATAAAAACACCTTTACCGTCATATCCACCGGTTCTGGTCTTAACCACCAATTTTTCGCCTTTTACCACCTCGTTACTGAACGTATTTTCGTTTATTTCAGAAGAATTCAGCAATAAATACGGTGCCGTTGGAATTTCATTTTTACTAAAAAACTGCTTTTGGATGCCTTTGTCTTGTATGATTTTAAGAACCTCTGGCTTAGGAACAATCACTTTACCCTGTTTTTGTAATTCAATCAAAGCATCTACTGCAATATGCTCAATCTCCCAAGTCAATACTTCGCTTACCGCTGCTAACTTCTGTATGTCACTTTCATTCTTCAATGAACCTACAATTAGTTCATCGGCAAGAGGCGCTGCTGGACAATCAACAGAACTTTCCAGAACGGTATATTTCACTTGGTTTTCAGAAGATTTTGCAGCCTCTAAAAGCATCATTCCTAATTGTCCACCACCTATAATACCCACTGATTTCGGCAAATTCATGCTGCAAAATTAGGCTATGTGGCGTAAATTCGTATCTTCGAATAAATATGGCAGACCCCCTCTCGGTACTTTTACAGGCACAAACCGTTAACATTCCTAACGCAGGAAGTTGGCTTGTTGTCTTGGGTTGTTTAATTACCATAGGTTTTTTCTCTGGAATGGAAATAGCTTTCATCTCTGCCAATAAGCTGAGAATTGAATTAAAAACCAAAAAAGGTGTTTTTGGAGGGAAATGGTTGGGGCGCTACATAAAAGACCCTAACGAATTCATCAGCACCGTTTTAGTTGCTATCAATTTAGCCTTGGTAATTTATGGTATTGCCATTGGTGATATTTTGAATTACTACCTCAACAAAATATCAGATTCTACCCTTTTTAACTTTTTAGCTACAACCATCATCAGTACTTTAGTGGTTTTAATTACTGCCGAGTACATTCCCAAAACCATTTTTAAATTACAAGCTGACTCCCTCATTTTTGCCCTGATACTGCCTTTCAGACTGGCTAATATTTTGTTGTGGCCACTCATTGCCTTCATCAAATGGATTTCAGCACTGTTCATCAAGATAATTGCAAAAGACAGCATCGATGAACACACCCAAGTATTTTCTAAAATAGATTTAGACAATTACATATCGAGCATTGAAAATGCTCAAAACTCAGAAACCCAAGAAATAGATACTGAAGCCTTTAGAAATGCATTAGACTTTTCAGACGTCTTGTCAAAAGACCTGATGGTTCCACGCACAGAGATTATTGCTATTGAAATCAATACCTCTCTAGACGTATTAAAAGCAAAATTCATTGAAACATCCTTATCCAGAATATTAGTCTACAAAGAAAACATTGACAATATCATTGGTTTCATACATCACAGTGACCTGTTCCAACAACCTGAAAAACTCCACGAAGTATTGCATCCCGTTATCATTGTTAGTGAAAACTTAGATGCCCATGATCTCCTAAAAAGATTCATCAATGAGCGAAAAAGTATGGCTGTTATTGTAGATGAATTTGGAGGTACTGCCGGTATTGCTACGGTAGAAGACGTGGTTGAAGAAATCTTTGGTGAAATCAAAGATGAGTTCGACACCGAAGATGCACAAGAACAAAAATTGGGTGATCAACACTACCGTTTCGATGCCCGCCTAGAAATTGATTATCTAAACGAAAAATACGAACTCAATCTTTCGGAGGGCGAATTTAATACCTTGGGTGGATATATCATCTTTTTTGCAGAACGCATTCCTCAAGTCGGTGATTCTATTAGACATGAAAACTTCGAATTTGTCATAAAAAAAATGAAAGGTGCTCGAATTGAAGAAGTAGAAATGAAGATCTACTGATACTTAATGATCCATTGATCTGAATTTAGCAATCCCCAGACACCCAAACAATTACCCAAGTTACCTTTTACCACTGTTGGTGTTTGAGTGATGGAATTTTGCTGCCAAAGATGTGCATTGCGCAAATTCCAAAAATCATACAATTCCCTATCTATGTTCTCTAAAACTACACGACGTTCCAATAATTTTCCCGAAACATTCAATTCAGGGGCGCTCATGTAAAACTCAAAGGCATTTTCCAATCCGTTAAACACCAAATCATCAAATAAAATTTCTTTGGTAGTATATTCATTAAATCTATTTCTCAAAAAAGGCAATTCGTTGCCTTCAATTGCCACCTTGTACTCTTTATCCGTGCTATCAACTACTTTACCTTGAGAGTTTCGCTCATAAAACCTCCGCTTTTCCCATAAATTTAAGACATACGCATTTTTATTGTAGGCGCTGTCTTTAAAATAAATCTTGAATGTGGAGGTCTTTCCAATAAAACCCACCACTGTTTGAAATGTATCTATTTTCTTGATAACTACATTCGATGGAACTTTCAAGGTCTTATTTACATCTATAGAAGCATATTTAAAGTTTAAATTAACCAAATCATTGGGCCTGATTTTTACATTAGGAAGTTCGTACTCGCCGTTGCCTAAAGCAAGCATTTTCCCTTTGAGTACGTCGTTGATTTTAATAAAAATTTCGGCGTCATTGACCTTGATTCCTGAGGACGTAATGGGCGCTACCTTACCCAAATCCACTCTGATGAGCGAGTCTGAATGCCAATATCCATGAAACACCATCAAATCAGGAGTTTGATCTCGGGTATCTAACTCAACCTCCTTTACACAAGAAGAGAATCCTCCAAGAAGCGCAGCTAAAAACATCCCCCGAAAAAATAAAGCTCTCATCAAAATCCAATTTTATAACTAACAAAGGGCATAAAAGGCAACAAACTTACTTGATATAACGAACGGCCGCCCTTTTCGTTCAAGCCAAGATTCATGTAAAATGGATTTAACCGATTGTACATGTTATAAACCCCGAAGGTCCATGAAGAAACTCTATTTTGATGCATCACTGTTTTCATCACTGAAAAATCTAAACGGTGATTATCTCTGGTTCGGGCGTTGTTCCTAGCACCATAAATATAAATGTCTCTGCGCGGATCTGCAGAACCTGACGGAGATGGATAATATCCCACCGGCAGGGTGTAAGCAAATCCTGAATTATAGACCCAATTTCCCGAAACATTCCAGTGTTTACTCAATTGATACATGGCCGTGATGTATACGCTGTGGCGCCTATCGTAACGGGCAGGAAACTCCTTTCCCTGATTTAAATCTTGGAAAAGTCTGTCATTATTCATGTAGGTGTAAGATGCCCAGCCGGTAAGTCTTCCTTTGGATTTTTCTAGCCAAACTTCAACTCCTCTTGCTCTGCCAGTGCCAGAAACAACGCTGTTCTCCCAATTCAAATTAGAGGTTACATAAACCGCATTGTCTTTGTATTCAAGTATGTCAAAAAACTGCCTGTAAAACACCTCTGAATTTAATTTCCAACTTTTTGACAAGGTAATTGAGGTCCCCGCAGATAATAATCTAGATTGAGCGGGCTTAAAATTAGCCGTTGAAGGAACCCACAAATCAGAAGGTAATCCCATAGTTAGGTTATTCAACTGATGAAAAAACTGTCTATTTCTCGCGGCTGTAAGTTTAATCCAAATAGGCTTCCAAGGATTCCAACGAGCTTGAAATCTGGGTTCAGGCAATAAATAAAACTGCCCCTCTCCAAGACTGTAATATCCACCTCTTAAACCAAAATCATAAATACCCCATTTCCCTCTATTGATTTGAACATTGGTATATCCAAAGATTTCGGGTGTTCTAGCGGCATCATCAGCAAAGGTAATTTTAGTTTGAACACTATCAATGAAACTACTCAAACTTCGTTTATTGGGTTGGAATTGATGATAAATAAAACCAGAACCTATTTCCCATTTAATCTTATTCTTCCATTGTTTCTGAAAATGCAACGATGTCTCTAAGTCGTTGATACCATTTGAAACCACATATTGAGATCTTTCGGTTATTTTCTGTTCATCGTCGCTAGAAAAAGCATTTAAAAAAGACCGGTTGTGGCTGTAGTTGTAATTGGTATAATACGCTTTGAACATTAAATTCGATGTGGGTGATGTAACCAAATCCCACCGAATACTATACGCTGAATTTCCCCATCTCGAAAAGTCTTCTGACCTTTGATAATAAGCGTTTTCATCCAATTCAAAACTCTTATTGTCTACCAATCCTGCTCTATCTTTACCAGAATATGCTGATAAACTCAACCTGCTTTTGTTATTGAATCGATGAGTAATCTTGGCATTTATATCCCAAAAATTATATCTATTCACCAAGTCTTGTCCATCCAATTGAAAAGCAGAAACCACAGGATCTACCAAAAAATCAAAAAAACTTCTCCTTGCTGCAAAAGAGAAAGTGGTTCGTTTAGAAAATAAGGGCCCTCCAAAATACAATCTACTTGAAAGTAAACCCACACTTAAACTACCCTCTATCTTCTTCTCATTTCCTTCTCTTGTAAAAACCTCCACCACTGAACTTAATCTACCCCCTTGATTCGCTGGAAAATATCCCCGATAAAAAGAAGCATTCTTCACAACATCGCCATTAAAAACACCAAACACCCCATACATATGATAGGCATTATAGATGGGAACATCATCCAACAAAATCAAATTTTGATCTGATGCGCCACCCCGAACATACATTCCAAAAACACCTTCACTGCCAGCTACAACACCCGGATTGGTTGAAAAGACCCTCAAAATATCGGGTTCTCCCAACAGATGTGAAAAATTGCCCAATTGCTTTCCCGTAACATTGATCTTATCGGTTTGACCATTGATGGTACTCGGCAACTCTGTTTGTATTTTAACTGCCACATTGGCTTCGGACATGCGCTGAACTTCGGGCTCTAATACAACGTCTAAATAAAAGGTTCGTCCCAAACCATCTAATGTATCAAAAAAGGGCAAAAAGCCTGGATAAGTAACGGCCAATATTGCAGAAGACTGTTTTGTCCTCACTTGAAAAACACCCTGCGAATTCGAATAATAAACCGTGGGCTCACCCTGAACAAAAACAGACGCTTGAACAATTCTCTCACCCGTAAACTTTTGTGACACGCGGCCACTAATGATCAACTCATTTACTTTTTCTCGATAGGCTTTTAAAACCAAACTTTTACTCCCAACCAATTGAAAATCTAAGGCATTTTGTTGTAGAAAATCCCTCAAAACCACTCCTAAAACAGCTTGTTTATATTCAATGTTGAACTGTTTTTTAGAGGGAATTAACCCTGGGTCGTATTGAAAAAAATACCCTGATTCCTTCTCAAAGAAACTCAAAACCGTTTTGAAATCATTTCCCTTGTAAGACCAAGTGACTTTCTTCTTTAGCCCATTTTCAATGGGGACGTTTTGACTTGTGAAATTTACAGAAGACTTCAAACTAAAAAACGACAAGGCCCACATGAGCCCTGCTAATCGTTTTATAATGTGAAACTTCCCAAACATTTTGTGGGAATTTACTTCTGATTTTTATCTGCGTAATCAAAAGCCTTTTTGAGTAATTCGGTGGTTCTTTGAATTGGATCTTTTCGAATCAAATTCTCTTCTTGCTCAATTTCTTTAAACAAGGCAGCGGTAGCTTTTTCAGTTACATATTGATTCAAATCAGTCTGAACATCAGCCTCTAAACCCAAAATACGTTTGTTTTTATTTATTTGAGTAACCACTGGCTGCCAGATCTTGGCGAGCGACACTTCATCTAACGCTTTTTTAACTTCAGGTTTGAATTTCTCCTGCAAGGGGAGTTCACTAGTTTCTTTGAGATATCTTGTTGCAGACCCTTGTCCCCCCGTTAAAATTCCCATGGCATCTGCAAATGACATTTGCGTGATTGCATTCTTAAACACGGGTACAGCTAAGGCCATTGATTTTTCGGCACCTGCGTTCATTGCTTCAATGGTTTTATCCAACTCCTTTCCAATGAGAGCATTTAAAATTTTATTGTCTCTTATTTTTTGTTCAATTTTTTGGATTTCCGGGGGAAGTAAAATTCTTATCGCCGCATTTTGTGAAAATGCACCAACCGCACCCAATCTGTCGGTACCTGAAGTTACCCCTTTAATCAAAGCATCTTTCAAGCCACCAGCTGCTTGATCTCCCGTCAATTGAGGTTGTGCCGGTTTACGAGCCTGATTCAAAGCTTCTTGAGCCAAACCGGGCGCCGCTTGCTGAATCGTATCGCAAGCGCTTAAAGTAAGAAGCGAAATTACGGCAACACCAAAACCAAATTGTTGAAGTTTTATCATACCTCAAATATAACGGCTGTCATTCAAATACACTGCCATCTACACAACAATCGTAGAATAAATCCCTACTTTCGAAGATTATTTTGGGCCCATGAAAAACCTTATTGAAAATCTAAGATCCCAATTAATCGGTTCCATTTCTCCCGAAAAACGGGCTGGAATGGAAGCCTACATGAAAAATCATTTTCAGTTTATGGGCATAACCTCTCCTGCTCGAAAGGAAGTTCTAAAAACTTTCACTCTAGAATCAGCAGAATTGAGAGGTTTTACCTCATCCGAATGGAAAGCTTTATTTTACCTTCTTTGGGAACAACCCGAAAGAGAATTTCAATACTGCGCACTGGATTTATTTCCCCGAGCTTTAAAAACCTTTAGTTCCGACGAGCTACCCTTTTTTACCCATTTGATCTCCACAAAAAGCTGGTGGGACACCGTTGATATGCTGGCCGGAAGCCATTTGGGGACATTTTTGAAAACCCATCCATCCATTTTCCAATCAACCATCACAGAATACGCGGCATCCGAAAACATGTGGATCAACCGGAGTGCCATCATTTGTCAACTCAAATACGGCAAAAACACTCAAACCGATTGGCTTGAATTTTCCATTCTGCCTCACCTACACTCCAAAGAATTCTTCCACCAAAAAGCCATCGGGTGGGCATTGCGGCAATACGCTAAACACAATTCGGCCTGGGTTTTCGATTTTGTAAACAAATACCCGCTAAAACCATTATCTAGGCGTGAAGCGCTTAAACATTTCCCCAAGAATGCGGATCTTTAGCGAACTGCTGAACCATTTCAATGTCCTCCATAGAAATAAATCCTTCCTTCGCAGCCACTTCGCTCAGCACGTTCAAATTCGATATTGTATACAACGGAATCCCTTCGTCTGCAAAACGTTTATGTGCATCCGCAAATCCGTAACTGAACAAAGCAAGCACTCCAATCACCACGCCGCCTTCATTTCTCACCCCTTCAACCGCTTGCATGGAGCTTTTTCCGGTGGACACTAAATCTTCAATCAAAACCACTTTATCGCCCTCATTCATATGCCCCTCCACCTGATTTTTTAGTCCGTGTTTTTTTGGCTCAGGACGCACATAACAATACGACATATTCAGTCTATCAGCGGCTAAAACACCGTGCGCAATCCCAGCCGTTGCAATTCCAGCCAATCTATCAACTTCCGGAAAATGTTCTTTAACCATAGAAGCCAATGATTCGGCCACAAAGTTTCTTACTTCCGGATACGACAAAACGGTTCGGTTGTCACAGTAAATGGGTGATTTAATTCCTGAGGTCCAGGTAAAAGGATTCCTTGGAGATAACTTAACGGCCTTTATTTCCAGGAGAAATTTTGCTAATTTTGCACTTTCGTGAGACATGGAGCCGCAAACTTACAAAATCTACTTCAATGAGGGTGCGTTGATCATCACAGATTCTCTGGATGCTCTCAAAGGCATTCCAAACTTTTATTTCATAGGTGATGATGAAATCCATAAAAGTTTTAACAT
>JACCDZ011833321.1_pt1 | contig 35634 bp, 56 predicted proteins | sample 7449551 | NCBI WGS metagenome assembly JACCDZ01 (sample SAMN15323452, study PRJNA562643) | freshwater metagenome | isolation source: river surface water | place: USA:Blue River Watershed | collected 2017-08-18 | reverse complement strand
GGTCTCTCGCGTTCTGTACACATCCACAACTTGTGGAAGGTGGGGGGAGTGTGTCGGGTGCGGGAAGCGGTTTGAGCGGTTGGGGGGTAGGGGAAATCCGCGTAGGTGGTGTTCTGATTCGTGTCGTGTGCGGATGTTGCGGTTTGGCTTCACCGAGGGTGTTCGTGACTACGGGCGCTCGCTGACGTTGGACCCGTGCGCGTATTGCGGTGGTGAGACGGAGACATTCGATCATGTGGACCCGGTTGCTAATGGCGGACGGGATGAGTGGGACAACTACACGGGGTCGTGTCGCGCGTGTAATTCGCGTAAGGGTCCAATGTCGTTGTTGTTTGCGTTGCTGGCGTTTCCGTTGCTTCGTGAACGCGAAGCGATAAATCGGGACTTGAAGGTGTTGACTCAGGTGTGGGCTCGTGGCTCCGCTGCCTAAGCCGAAGGGCCAACGGACCCGGCGGAACGCGGGGCAGTCGCAGTGGCAGATGTTGGCTGCGGAGTCCAGTGTTGTTGCGCCGGGGCTACCGGCAAAGGGGTCTGGCTGGCTGCCGGCGACTAGCGAGTGGTGGGACACGATTTGGGCTTCGCCTATGGCGTCGGCTTGGCTGGACGCGGACGTTGATGGTTTGGTGCGGTTGGCGTGGCTGAAGGATGACTTTGCGAGGGGTGATGCTCCTGCGACGGCCCTGCCTGCGATGCAGCAGCTCGAGGATCGTTTTGGGCTGTCTCCGAAGGCGCGGCGGGCGTTGCAGTGGGAGGTGTCGCGGGAGCAGGTAGCTTCGGACGAGCGTCCGTCGTTGGCTGTCGTCAAACCTTTGAAACTGGATAAGGCACCTGGGGCGTGACGTGGACGTTTGAGGAGTCGCGCGAGGCTTGTCGTTTGGCGTCTGCGGGGCAGCGGTCTGCTGAGGATGCGTTGCGTGAGGCGGCTCGCGTTGCGGCGTTGGCTGATGAGCAGTATCGGCTCGCGTTGGCGCGGGAGATCGTGTTGCAGCATGACGCCGGTGTTGCTTGGTCCACGGCCCCGGATTTGGCTCGTGGCAATGCTGAGGTCGCGTCGCTTCGTCGGGAGAGGGATATTCGTGAGGGCGCTCTTGAGGCGATCAAGCAGGCCGCGTGGCGAGCTGCCGCTGATCGCAAGGACGCGCAGCGGTTCGCTGATTACAGCTTGCGGCGCGACTTGATGGAGTACGCGGGCAGTGGCGAGCAGCCTGCGTGGTCTGCGACGGGGTAGCGCTCGTGGCATATGCGACGTTGGGCCCGGTCGTCGCGGACTGGATTCAGCGGCACTGTGTGATTCCTGACGGCCCGCAGATGGGCGACCCGTTCGTGCTTACGGACGAGATGCGGTCGTTCGTGGACAACTTTTACGCGGTCGATTTGGAGACGGGCCAGTGGTGTTTTGCTCGTGGCGGCCAGTTGATTCGTCCGCAGAAGTGGGGGAAGGGCCCGTTTAGTGCGGCTTTGATTTGTGCTGAGGCTGCGGGCCCGGTGTTGCCGGTGTTTGACAAGTCCGGGGATTTGGTGGATGGCCGCCCGTGGGACACGCCGTGGATTCAGGTCACGGCGATTTCTGAGGATCAGACAGCGAACGTGTTTCGTGCGCTTCTGCCGATGATCCAGTTGAGCGATTCGCTGAACATGGAGATCGCGGACACGGGTCTGACAAGGGTGAATCTGCCGGGTGGTGGGTTGATTGAGCCGGTTACGGCGTCGGCCCGGTCGCGTCTTGGTCAGCGCATCACGTTTGTGGTGCAGGACGAGACTCATTCGTGGGTCAAGACGAATGGTGGTTTGACGCTGGCTGATAACCAGCGACGGAACTTGGCTGGTATGTCGGGCCGGTTCTTGGAGACCACGAACGCTTTTGATCCGGTTGAGGGCTCGGTTGCGCAGCGCACGTTTGAGTCGAAGGCGTCTGGGACGTTGCTGGATGATCGCGAGCCGCCTCCGGGTTCGGTTAGGAACAAGCGGGAGCGCCGGAAGGTGCTCAAGCATGTGTATGGCGATTCGTGGTGGGTGAACCTGGATCGCATTGACGCCGAGATCGAGGCGCTGTTGGAGCATGATCCGGCGCAGGCCGAACGGTTCTTTCTGAATCGCAAGATGGCGTCGGAGGGCGCGGCGTTCGACGTCGTGAAGTTCCGGGCGCTCGAGAAGGCGTGCGAGGTTCCCGAACGGTCGGTTGTGACTTTGGGTGTGGACGGGGCACGGTTCGATGACGCCCTTGCGGTCGTGGCGACGGACGCAAAGACGGGCCACCAGTGGCTTGTTGCGGTGCAGGAGCGCCCAAAGGACGCGGGCCCGGACTACCAGCATGATCTTGAGCAGGTCGATCAGGCTGTGATGGAGGTCTTTGACCGGTTCACGGTGTGGCGGGTGTATTGCGATCCGCATTACATCGACGTGTTGCTGGACCGCTGGCGGAATCGTTGGGGAGAGAAACGGATCGTTGGCTGGCCGACGTATCGGCCTCGCCCGATCGCGTTCGCGATTCGCGCGTATCAGGACGCGATCGCGAAGGGCGATGTGTCTTGGGAGGACAACACGGGCCGCTTTTTGGCGCATGTGACGAACTCGCGCAAGAAGATGCTCGAGACGATCAAGGACGATCGGGAGCGTCCGATGCACACTCTCGCGAAGCCGTCGCACCGGTCGCCGTTGAAGATCGACATTGCGATGGCGGCGGTGTTGTCGTGGGAGGCGCGTGGCGATGTGATCGCGATGCGTGGCGTGAACTTGAACCCGGAGCCCGTGGCTCCTGAGAAACCGAAACCGGTGTCGTGGACGCCCGGGAAGGCGTTGCCTTCGTCTGCGTTGACGTCTGGTGTTCCTGTCGGCCCGTTAGGGCCGCTGTCCTGAAAGGGAAGATGGTGATGGCTAAGAAGGCTGAGGAGCAGGCCGAGGTGCCTGTGTTTGTGGTTGAGGCGGTCCCTCCGGGGGTTCGTATCGAAGTGAACGTCGATGTGCTGTCCGTTGAACAGGCTGTTGCTCTGCGTGGCGAGCTCAACAGTGCGCTGATGGGGTTCGTTCGATGAGCACGATCACCGAGGATGTGGTTTCGGCTTTCGCGCATTGTCGCGATCGTGCGTGCCCGGGCTACGAGCAGCAGCCCGTTCACGCGCTGCGCACGGTGCGTTCGGACACCTATCAGGATGCTGGCGGTGACGGCACGTTCAATGGCGAGTACAGGTCCGCTGAGTACCTGACGTTCGCTGAGGAAACCGACCGTGATTGCGGGTTCTGTGGCCGTGACCGCGAGGTTGCGTTGCAGGAGCGCCCGGACTATGCGCCGGCTACGTCGCAGGTCGCTGAGGAACAGCGCCATGACGGCCAGGTCACTCGTCTGCTTGTTGAGCAGGCCGAGAAGCTTGCGCGTCTCGAGGCGCAGGCTGAGGGCAAGAGCGCAGCATGATCTCCAACCAGTTCGCGTCGGTGAACGTGAACACGGCGTCCGACAACACTGTGATTCCTGCCCCTTCGAGGGATACGCAGCGGATCGTGGTGTTGGGTTACAGCCTGTTCAACCAGGTCGCGACCGCCCAAACGGTGCAGTTCAAGTCCGGGTCCACGGCGATCACGGCTGCGATGGCGCTGCCGTCAGCGATCGGCGGCGGCCATGTCGTGCAGTCCGGTAGCAACACAACCGGCGTGTTCTATGCGCGGCCTGGTGAGGCACTGAACCTCACGCTGTCTGCTGGCACGGCGGTCACGGGCCTCATTCAGTACCGGTACGCGCAGGGCTAGAGCGATTCTCGCGCTGCTCATCCCAGGTGTCGGTATGGGTGCGGGTGGTTCGCCGCCCGCACCGGGTGGCGAACTGCCGTTGAAGCAGCAGCAAGGGGCGGGTGTGTAGATGGCTGACAACACGACACTGAACCCTGGGTCCGGCGGCGACGTCATCTCAACCGATGATGTTGCGGGCGCGAAGATCCAGCGGGTAAAGCTCGTTGATGGCACCGATAACTCGGGTGCTGTGATCCCGGGTGACGCCACGAACGGCCTGTTCGTGAACGTCAAGGCGATGCCTAGCTTGCCTTCGGGTACCGCGGTTATCGGCAAGGTCGATGTGAACACCGATCCGTCGCAGGCGGCGGACGGTGGTGCTCTGCCCGCTGTGCAGACCGTGATCGCCGGGTTTGATGGTGTGAACGTCCAGGTCGCTAAGACCGATAACGCCGGGGTGTTGCAGGTTCAGCCCGCCGGGGTGGTCGCGGTGTCCGATGGCGGCTCGACCCTCACCGTGGACGGCACGGTGGATGTGGCATCGGCTGGCGATCAGGCTGGCACGCTCACGAACGGTCGCCGGACCGTGACGACGCCTGGGACAGCGGTCGCGCTCGGCTCGGCTGTCACATGTGCGTGGGTGTCGGTTTCGGCGTTGCCGTCTAACACAGGGCGCGTAGCGGTCGGCGGAACAGGTGTGCTTGCTACCCCAGGCTCCGAAACCGGGCTGATGCTTGCCCCTGGAAGCTCGCTGACGATCCCTGTGGACGATCGCGCATCGGTGTTCGTTGACGCGGTCATTCCCGGCGAAGGCGTCTCCTATCTGATGGGCGTGCTGTGAGCGGACCCGGGTTCGGTGGCGGCGGTTCTGCGCCGATCACTAGCCCGAAAGTGCCAGCCGGGCTCTATCTAAACCCGCCGATCAATTTCATGTGGTTCACCCCTGGCGGAGCATATGTATGGTGGGTGCCGGTGACGGTCGAATGCCCGCAAGCGTTCGACGCTATCGGGCTGATAGTGCAGTCCGCTGGCGCTGGCGTAACCGCCGATTTCGCTCTGGTCGGAGACGCTGGCGGTTATCCGGGCACGGTGTTGGGGTCATCCACCGGCGTGTCGTTGACGACCGCTACCGATGCGAACAAAGTGGGGGCGTTCAGCGCGGTCAGTTTGCCGGTCGGGCTGGTGTGGATGGCGGTCCGCATCGCTGACCCTAACAACAACTGTCAGGTGGTGTCGGCGGCAAACACCGCCCAACAGCCGTGGGGTGTTCCCTACACGCATTTCAATGGCTTACCCCCCTATCCGCATCCTGGGTCACACACCTCTTACGGCGGCGGATACAAGTCCGCCACCGTACTTTCGTCCATCCCCACAACAGCACCGTCAGGAATGGTCGGGCTCGCCCGCAACTCGCCACTCCCCGGTTTGAGGGCTGCATCATGGTAACTAGCGAATACTTCGACGGCGTGCTGGCCGCGGGGATCGCGGGCGGAACGCTCTCTTTGACGGCAACGGACCCGGTGAACTATTCGCTGGCTGGCAAGCAGATCAAGAACGTGTCGTCGCCTTCGGTGCCGCTCAAGATCACGGGGGGCTGGATCACTGACGGTGATACCGATGACCCGCTCGACCTGCTCGACACGTCCGGCGGCACAGTGTTCCTCGCCCCGCCGCATGTGGTGCCGTTCGCGTCGGGCGGCAGCCTGATTGACGAGAACGACATTGCCCAGGTCGTGTGGGACCGGTCGCTGGCGGGCCACACAACGATTGGGTCGGCGGGCAAGACGCTGTCTGACACGGAAGCCACCACCGACATTACGCAGGCAAAGGTGAACGAACTGTGATCTGTCCTCGCTGCGGTGCCGCGACTTGGAACTACAACACCGGGGCGGGCACACGTATGTGTGTCAACGGCCACCAAACCGACGTGAACGGCACCGACATTCCGTTCACGGCCACCTATACGCAGGCATCGGTGCCTGTAGCGGTGCCACCGACACCGAGCCCGGTGATCGTGAAGGGCGCGTCCAATCGTGCCGTCGCGTTGATCGTGGCGATCGCTGTCGCGCTAACACAAGTCGTGGAAAGACTGGTGATCTGAGTGGCACTCGGTACCGCCGGCCTTCTCGTCGCGCTTCTCTGGACAGCCTGGATCAGCATGGTCAAGCAGGCCCAGCTCCTTCAATGGTTCGCTGAGCAGCAGCAGGAGTGGTTCCTTGAGCGCCGCGAGCTCCTGACACGCATCAAGCCCGAAACCGCGCCACGAATCCCCGGTCGGCAAACGGTGCCGCAGGTCCGGCACTTCGATCTCGAGAACGACGCCGAGTACCAGAAGATCATGGGTTCCTCTAAGGAGGAGCTTGCCGAGCTTGTTGAGGCCGGCGAACTGTGAGCGTCATGCAAGCGTTCGCAGGGGGCGAATCCGGCCCCCCGTCGATCCCTGCCGATGTTCACCACAAACTCGAGCGTGGCCGCGAGTGGGTACGCAAGGACGCCGCGAAACGCCGTCTGTGTGTCCGGTTCGAGAAGGGCGACACGTACTTCTTCCTTGACGGCAAGGGCCACCTGACGTTTCAGTCAACGTCCCTGAACCCGGTCGGTGGCGGTGTCCCCAAGCCGGGGCACCGAATCCGCAACCAGTACAACTTCATTCGCCCGATCGTGACCGCGAAGGTCTCGAGGGCTACGCAGCGCATCCCGGGCTACGAGGTGATGCCGTCCACGACCGATCCGCGGGACGTGGACGCTGCACGACTCGCGTCGAAGATCGCGCTGTACGGGTACGGGCAGTGGGACGTGCGGGACAAGATGACCCGCGCGATCTACTACGGCATTGGTGGTGGCGGCGACGGGTTCCTGATGCCGTACTTCGACCCGAACGTGGGTCCGTACACCGCCCGGATTGACCCGGAGACCGGTCTGCCCGCGGGGGCGGTTGGTCGCGGCGAAATCAAAATCAAGGTTCTGTCCGGCAACGAGGTGTCGTGGGAGCCGGGGGTGGACTTCAAGGATTCGCGTTGGTGGATCATTGAGCAGGCTCGCCCGATCGCGGACGTGATGGAGATGCCCGGGTTCTTCGGTAAGAAGCTGGCCCCGGACGCTGCCGCATCGGACCTCAAGACGGACGCCCCGGACAACAACAAGCTTGTGCTTGTCACCGAGTTCTATGAGCGTCCGTCGCTCAAGTACCCGGAAGGCCGTCGCATCGTGATCGCGAACAACCGCGTGATCGTTGACTACCGGCTCATCAACCCGGACGCCTTGTCCCCGTTCGAGCCATACCCGTTGACGACCGGGGACGGCGAACCTGTCGATGAGCCGATCCTGCATCGCATCGCCTGGAACCCCGATTTGTCCGGGGACCGTGATCTTGGGTTGACGTGGCAGCTCATTGACGCGCAGCGCACGATCCAGGACTGCTGGAACAAGCTCCTTGAGTGGAAGAACCGGGTGCTGGTGCCGCGTGTTCTTGCCCCCAACGGGTCGAACCTGCTGCCGGTTGGTGACGAGCCGGGGTCAACGCACTGGTATGACCCGGGCCCGAACGGGGAGAAGCCCGAGTTTGAGCAGGTGCCTACTTCGTTCGCGCAGCCGTTGTTCTCGATGCTCGAGAAGATGCAGGGCGATATGCGGGAGATGGGGTTCGATTCGGACATTCAGGCTTCCGCGAACGTCGCTGCTCGCACGGTGAACGCGGTGATGGAGCAGGACCAGGCCAAAACGTCTGCGTTTATGGCGCACGTTGCGGAGATTCATTCGTCTGTGATGCGTCATTGCTTGCAGCTCGTCGCGACCCACTACAGCGAGCGCCGCAAGATCGCGATTCGTGGCGACTTCGGCCCCGAAACGATCGACTCGTTTACCGGCGCGGACCTGTACGGCCAGATCGACGTCCGGGTGTCCGCCGGCAGCCTCGAGTACCTGACCCGCGATCAGAACACGCAGCGCGTGTTCGCGTATGCGGAACGCGGGTGGATCACCCCGCAGCAGGCAATGCTCGCGATCGACTCCGGTTCGTCTGAGGCTCTGACGCAGTCGGTAGAGCTCGACGTCGCGAAGATCGACCGGATCATTCAGCGGATCAAGGACGGCACGGTGATGGAGATGCCGACCCGCCCGGAGATCCGCACCGACGAGATGACCGGGGAACCGATCATGGAGGACGTTCCGGTGTACATGCCGCAGGATGGGGTCGATGACCTCGACGTGTGGCGCAGGCGTCTTTCGGACTGGATGAAAACCCCTGACTACGAGTCGTGCTCGCCTGAGCAGCAGGAGCAGGCCACGATGATCTTGCAAGGCATCGACCATCTGATGGCGGTCAAGCAGCAGCGTGAGATCGCGGCCCAGAACGCGCAGGCCGAGCAGCTTGGCATGAAGAACGCGGCTAAGCCGCAGGGCGCGAAGCCTCTGCCGTCTCAGAAGCGACCGGAGCAGAACGACCCGGAAGCTAAGAGCCCGACCGGGCTACCGAAGCTTTAGGACCACCAACACCCCCGCCCTGGTGCGGGGCTTGGTGAATAGCAGCACACGTTCACGGCAAACACACCACCCGGCTTGGGTGGCCTTGCCCACATTGAGAGGACTGTTCGTGTTCCCACGACGTCACCTTGCCCTGCTCTTTGACACCCCAGATGATGGTGGTGCGGGGGCGGGCAGCGAAGTTCAGGCACCGGTAGCGGAAACGCCTGACACCCCCGTCAATACCCCCGACACCGGGACTGACGGTTCTGCACCTGGTGCAACACCGGAGATCGACTGGCAGGACAGGTACACGCACCTACAGGGCGCGTTTACCAAGACTTCCCAGGAGGCTGCGGAGTACCGGCGTGTGATTGAAGGGCTGAACTCTGATGATCCTGAGACCCGCTCTTGGGCGGCGTCGCAGCTTGGTTTGGAGTTGCAGCCGGACGAGCCTGTGTCACCGGAAACCGAGCGGCAGCAGTACGCGCAGCTTGACCCGGAGGTACAGAAACAGCTTGAGGCTGTGCTGTCTCGCGAAGCCGAGAAGCAGCAGCAGGCCCAGGCTGAGAGCGACTACAAGGCGATTCGTGAGTGGGCTGACGGTCAGCTCAACTCGATTGGGGTTCCTGCGGAACTCCACGAAACGGTCCTGGCAGCCGCAGCAGACATGGAACCCGTTTGGACCGCGAACGGCCAGCAGCTCGACCTCGCTGGTGCGTGGCAGCAAACGCTGGCGTTCGTCGAGAAGTTCGCAGACATTCCGCAGGTGCGGAACTCGCTGCTCGACTCGTACCAGAAAACCAAGCAGGCACCCCATGTCTCACCGTCCGGCCAGCCCGGTGTTCAGGTTCCCGACCTGACCGACCGGAAGGCACGCGCGGACTTCATTGAGACGCGCTTCGCTGCCGAACAGCAGCACACCTAAACCGGCACACGGGCAGGGCGGGACCAACCCCGTTGGTTTCCCGTTTCTACACCCATAGGAGAACAAAGAGATGGCTCAGACAGCCGCTTCTTTCGCTGCCGTGATGAAGGACGTTTGGACGTCCGACACTCTCATCAAGCAGTTTGAGGACAAGAACCTCCCGCTCTCACGGTTTGAGAGCTTCAAGGCGACAATGATCGGTACGCAGGCCCAGGTGCCGATCCATAACGGTCGCTCGTTTGCGTACACGTCCGTCGGTTCTGCCGGTGGCGACCTGAACCCCGATCAGGCACAGCAGGTGTCGCAGGCCACTTACACGGTCCCGCAGCACTGGTTCCAGATCGGGCTTGAGACCTCTGCTCTGACCCAGGCGGCGTCCAACGCTGTCGCGGTCGCGAAGGCAAAGGACCTCGAGATCGAGGGTGCGCTGGAGAACATGAAGCACCAGCTCGTTCGTCAGCTCTTGACGAACGGTGATGGCATCCTCGCGCACTGCGCGTCGGGTGGCCCTTCGACCACTGTGTCGCTGACCCCCGCCGCGTCGGAAGGCTCCAAGTACGGCTACTCGGCACTCGCGCGCGGATGGCTGGACGTTGGCGCAACCGTCGATATCGGTACGACTGCCGATACCGATGCGCTCGTGACCGCATCGACGATCACCGCGGTCAACAAGTCCGCGGCGTCCCCGTCGATCACGATCGGCTCGTCGATCTCGACCACGGACGGCACACACTTCGTGTACGTCCCGAACCCGAACTCGGCGACCGCCGCGAACACCGAGATGAACGGTCTCAGGCAGATCGTCAACAGCTCTGGTGCTTTCGGTGGCCTGAACCCGGGCACGGCAGGCCAGGAGTTCTGGCAGGCCGCTGCACGCGACACGACCACCACGGTCCTGTCGCTCGATCTCCTGCTGGGCTTCCAGCGGGCAATCATGCAGAACGGCGGATCGCACACCGCGATCTGGACCGGGTACAAGCAGCAGGCCAACCTGTACTCACTGCTGCAAAGCCAGGTGCGGTTCTCCGGCGACGGCGATCTGTCGGCTGGCGGTCAGCAGCAGGTCAAGTGGAACGGTTCGACCCTGGACGCCTTCGCGGACGTTCTGGACACGGACCTGTTCTTCCTGTCGCTGCCCGATCTGGTTCGCATCGCGACCCCGGGCGCATCGAAGCCGACGTGGGCTTCGGACCTCGAGGGCTCGTCTCGCGGCCAGCTCTGGAAGCAGGGAACCACCAAGTTCGTGGACGGCATTGTGTGGCCGGCGAACTTCGGTGCTCACCGCCGCAACACGCACGCTGCGGCAACGGCTCTGGCCTAAGCAGCAAACCGCTAGTAGGCCCACGCCCACCAGGGCGTGGGCCGAACACGGCTTTCCTTTACCTCGTAAGAAAGGCAGGACGCAGCATGGCTGCTACCTACACGGCGACGAAGCTGTCGCCGAACCCCGACGACACCGTCGGCAAGAACAAGTACCGGTACCGCACCGTCACGTTCGCAGGCACCTACACCACTGGTGGGGATGCCGTGACACCCGCCCTTTTTGGGCTTTCGCAGCTCGTGCTCGTGGAGCCGATCGGTCCAGCGACCGATGGCACTCTCGCGTATGACGCGACGTACATCCAGAGCTCGAAGAAGATCAAGCTTTGGGAGACCGGTACCGGTGGTGCCGGGTCTGCCGAGAAGGGCAACGGCGAGTCGCTGACCGGTATCACGCTGGTCTGCCGGGCGATCGGGTACTAGACGATGGGCTTGTGGGTTCCCCCGAAGGTTTCGCGCGAGCTGGTGCAGGAGCGCGAGCAGTTCAACGCACAGATGGACGAGATGGCCCATCAGTGGAGTGCGTTGGAAACGATGCGCGAGTTCAACCATGAACTCAAACGCATCGACGAGCTGCTCGAGCTGATCTTTGTGCCGGAGCACGCTGACGTGACGGGGAGCCCCTGTCGCCCCGGGTATTGGCATGTGCTGCGTCGTAACGCTGGTGCCCCGTGGTCTGTGATCGTGCTTGAGGACGACCAGGGATTTCCTGTGGAGCCAACCTCGAGGGTGTTCGAGAAGTTGCGGCAGGGCGATTTGTGGAATCACAGGTCGCAGCATGAGCAGCGGCGTCTTGAGCGGCTGTCGGAGGAAGCGGAGGCTCGCCGCAAGATCCGTGACCGCGAGGACCGGCAGGGGCATTTGGAGGAGGTCGTGAAGGCGAACACGCGCACCCAGGTGTCGATGAACATGGATTCGCCGTGGACTCAGAACCAGTCGTCTGCGTCGCGCCGCGATCAGGCTTCCAGGAAGAAGAAGGATCAGGGTGCCGCTTGATTTCCGTGGGTTGCTAACCGAGTTTTATGCGCGGGGCACCGACTACCTGGACGATGGAAATGCGGGCGAGGTTCGCGCGAAGCGGTGGATCAACGACGCGATGCACCACGTCAATGGTCTTGAGGCGTGGCCGTTCTTGGAGGCGTCTGCGTCGGGTGCAGCACCGCTAACGATCCCGGATTTGGGGTCTGTGGAGTCTGTGGTGGACACGGACAACAAGGTGGTGTTGGTGCAGCGCTCGGGCCGTGAGGTCAGGGAGGCCGATCCGGGCAGCTTTTTGACGGGCAGTCCTGCGTGGTTTGTGGTGGAGGCGGGCACAACGATCGTTACGTGGCCCACCTCTACGGCGAACCTCTCGGTGATGTACTCGAAGGTCGCCCCGGACCTTGTTGCTGATAGCAACGAGCCGTTGATGCCGGACCGGTTCAGGTCGTGTCTGGTGGATTTGGCGGTCGCTGCGGCGTTGCGTGACGACCAGTCCCCGGACTGGACGGTGGCGCAGCAGGCAGGGTTGGAGACGGTTGGGCTGATGCGTGATTGGGCGAATCAGTTGTCCCCGGCTTCTACGTGGTTCCCGGTGGTTGGCGAGGACTGTTAGGTGCCTCTGACGGAGTTTCCGTTCCCGAGGTTTGCTGGCGGGTTGAATCTGCGCGATCAGCCGGATGTGGTGAATCCGGCGCAGGCGATCGACCTGTTGGATGTGACGTTCACTGAGCGTGGCGCGGTCCGTCAACGCGACGGCTATGGGCTGTTTACGTCGGTGGCGGGCACCAGCCCGTATGACTCTTTGGTGGCGTTCAGTAAGTCCGATGGCACACGTCAGCTAGTCGCTGGCGCGGGAAACCGCTTGGAAGGGCTATCGGCTGGCGGCGCGGTAATCGCGTCGGTGTCCACGTCGGCGTCACCGCACTACTTCACACGATTCGGCGGCCCGTCTGTGGAGGCCGTGTACGCCTCAAACGGCACCGACCCTGTTCGTCAATGGAACGGGTCGGCATGGTCCACACCATCCTGGTCGGGCACCACGCCAACGGGCCGGTTCGTGGCGGTCACTCAGGGCGACAACCGCTTGGTGAACGCCAGAAGGTCGGGCACCACGGCGGGGGACAACCCTTCCACGGTCCGGTTCTCGGACCCGTCTACACCAACCACGTTCGGTGCGAACAACTGGGTGGACCTCACGCCAGGTGACGGCGAGCCGATCATGGGCATGATCGCTTGGCGCGAGTACCTGTTCGTGTTCAAGCAAACCAAGTTCTTTGTGTTCTCCGGAACCACCGACTCTGGTACGGGCACGCCCGAGTTCAACTATCGCCCCGTCGATACCGGAGTCGGCCTGTGCTCGAGCAGGGCCTTGTGCGCCACACCGTATGGCGTGTTCTTCCTCACCCAGCGCGGGGTCTACCTCACCAACGGCGGGGAACCAAAGCTCGTGTCCGAACTCTTGGACCCGTTCTGGCTGGGTTCACCATCGGACTTCTATCGCTCCAACCTGTTCAACCATTCGGAGCTTGACGCCCCGGTCATGGCGTGGCATCGCCAGCAGGTGTTTGTTGCTGTCCCAACGGGCGGGTCCGAAACCAACGACAGGTTGCTCGTTTACGACCCCAGGTACGAGTGGTGGTCGATGTGGTCTTTGCCTTGCGCCGGCCTCGCGTCGTTCCCTGCTGATGGCCGCCCTGAGTTGTTCTTCTCGCTCGCTACGGGCTCCAATCACATTGGTCGCCAGTCGCAGTCGTACTCGCAGGACAACGAGTCACCGATCGCTGCTCGCTGGCGGTCTGGGTGGCTTGACCTTGACGACCCGAACGTGAAGTCGTTGAAGGAGTCGAAGGTGTGGGGGAAGGGCAACGTGTGGGTGTCGTACACGAAGGACTACGAGTCCTCGACGCGACAGAAGCTCGTTTCGTTTGGTCGCGGCGCGGATCTGTGGGCTGATGGCACGGACCTGGGCGATGTTTGGGGCGATGGCACCTAGCCGCTAACGGGCCGCCCTCTTGTCTTTGTTGTTGCCCCCGCCGGGGGTCTTTTGTTGCCCGAAAGGGGCTGATGCCTGATGGCCTACAACCGCGACAACGCCGTCAAGGCATACCTGTCTAACGACAGTGATTACCGGGCGTGGTGGGACGCGATCCGAGCCCAGTTCACCGCCATTGGCCTGGTCCAGACTTCAGACACCGGCCAGCTAAACCCGGCATCTCATGCCCGTCCGAGCACGAATAGCTATTCGGGGTATGAGGTGTGGCGGTTCGCTGACTCGCTCCAAGGCACTCTGCCGATCATCCTGAAGGTGGAGCCGGGTATTGGGTCGGCGGCTGATCGTCCCGCTATCCGCTTGACGGTGTGCACGTCTACAAACGGTGCGGGCAGTCCTTCTGGTCAGATCGGCACCGCAGTCGTGGCTTTTACTTCTGCGTCGAAGGGGTCGGGTGACACGCTCGTGTCCGTCGCGTCGCACGGCGAGGGCTACCTGCACTTCCTCACAAACATTGACGTGAACAGCACCTCGTATGCGTTCGGGTTTGTTGTGGAACGACCGTTCAGTAACGGGGCACCGACAGCCGAGGGGATTCTGGTGCTGACGGTCGCTGGAACTAACGGCGGTCGTAAGCAGGTGATCCCGCCATCGGGCAGCGTCCCAACCCAGCGCACCTCCGTAGGCAGCGCAGGCATGTTCCCCTCGCTGAACTACACCCAGGGTCACAGCACCTCCGACGGCACCAACTTCGCCGTGATGCTCGGCACCTACCCTGCGGCAGCAGGCCAAAGATTCACATGCGCTGCGGTCTATAACCGTGCCGGTGATCTCACCGGGGACCTTGTGGACCTCGACGGGTCATCGAACCCGAAGGTCACGATGTGGGGCCAGCAGTGGAAGTACCTCGCTATCGGAGACGCCCTCTCCGCGGCGGGAGGCTTGACCACGGAGACTGGTGACAGTCTCGCGATCCGGGCCGAGTAGCTGATGGCTACTACAGGGTTTGGTCCTGGGGTTGGTGCACCGGGCGGAACTGTTGGCAAGTCCGCGTTCGGTGTAGCGGGCTTCTCGCTCACCCCGGAGCCTGAGCCGGAGCCGGGGCCCGAGGTGTGGTCGTCGGGACAGTCGCTTACCCCGCAGCTCGTAAGAGGTGTTGGGGTGAGGGGCACGGTTTTCAGTGTGCAGTTCCAGTCGGATGAGGCGGGGACTCCGTGGACTGTTCACAGGCTTGTGAATCACATGCGTGCTCGACGTAATCCGAGCGTGACTAGGACTGAGGTGAAGGGCTAGATGGGACTGCTGAACTACACGACCCGCGCGAATCTTGTTGCGAATACGCCTGAGAACATTGCGGACGTCACGGACTGCCTAGACAAGATTCGCACGTCGGTGAACAGCGTGGCGGAGGAACAGCTCGAAGCGGCCCTGGCAACCAAGATCAACGCGATCATTGAAACGCAGATCGGTTCCGCTCTGGCGACTCGCTTGGCGTTGGGTCCGGGCGGTCGCGGCAAGCGAGTGATCGCGGCCTCTGAGGCCCGTACGAACACGGCGTTCGGGACGCTCACGACACCGGACCAGATAACAGGGATTGTGATGCCGACGGACGGGCTGGTGTTGGTCGGCTACGAGGCTCAGGTCAAGGAAACGGTGGCTGACGCGGCGCGCGCGGCGATCTTCCTCGGCTCAAACCAAACAGTGGCACCGGCCCAGAGCTCTACGTCTCCGGTGGCGATCGCGGCGAGATCGAATGCGGGTGTTGCAGGCGCGTTCTTCCCGGTGGTGTCTTGTCCGTCTGGGCTTGTTGCCGGGACGCCTGTCGATGGCTCCACGAACACGGGCTTCGCGACGACGGGCCAGGCACTCGCTATCGGCTCTACTGTGACTCGCGGCGAGGCAAACACGACGTCGCTGGCCGGTCCCGCGTTCGCGGGCGGGTTCTGTGTGATTGAGGCCGCTGCGGGTACTTACACGGTAAGTGTGCAGTACCGGGCGACCTCGGGAACGGTTACGGCCCAGAATCGCAAGCTCTGGGTGCTGGCGATCGGGTTCTGAGTGGCGCGTTTTCGTTTGACGAATCCGCTTGTTACAGCGGACTCGTCGGTGCAACAGAACTTCGAGGGAATCCAGGGGTACCTCAACAAGCTCGCCGGTGAGACGGCGCAGATCCTTGCCGCACCACAGTGGGTAAGTCCCACGCTCGGCGGGGGATGGGCTGCTTCCCGCACAGTGCAGTACACAAAGTTCGCGGGCGTTGTGTACATCCGGGGGCAGCTTTCGACACTCGCCGCGTCGGGCACAACGCTGTTCACGCTGCCTGTCGGGTTCCGCCCAGGCACGGTCGGCCGGTATCTCGGCTCGACGGGCTCGGGTTCGTACCCGTCGGCTGTAGTGATCGACACGACTGGCGTGATCCAGCCGTTCTATTCGGCGGGCACAACGATCTCGTTTGACGGTATCTGCTTTATCGCAGAGGGCTAGAAGGGACAAACTGCTTTGGCTCAAGCAAAACTTAGCTCCACCTCCACGGGGGTGTACCCGGGGCAGAGCTCGACTTCACTGTGGCCGAAGGGCACTACGTGGGCCGATGTGGCGCAGGCGAACACGATGAAGAACACGTGGGCTCCGGGAACAACCTGGGACAGCGTGAAGTCTGCGTATGACCAGAAGTATCCGGCTGCCCCACAGTCACCGACGTCGCAGTCCGATCCTGCAACGGTGCCGAAGGACGCCTTGTACAACGCCCAGACGGCGGGGATTACCCGCACTCGTGATGACACGCTCGCCGGGATTGGCCGCGAGCGTAACCAGGCGCTAGCGGACTACGGGTACACCGGCACGTTCGACCAGGCCGGGAACCTCACCGGGCGCACCGTTGACCCCAACAATCCGTTCTCGCGTGCCGCGCTGTTGAAGCGCACGTATGACCAGCGCGGCAACTCAAACGTCAACAGCTACGCCTCCCGTGGCCTGTTGCAGTCCGGTGCTTTCCAGGCCGCGAAGGACAACACGGACTTCGGATACCTGCAAGGCATGAACGAGAACGAACGCAACTTCGATGCGGTGATCGGGAACCTGATCGGCAGGACCGCGTCCGCGAACACGAACTACGAGACCGGCCTGTCTACGGCTGGTGCCGAAAACCTTGCACGTCTACTCGGGGGTCTTGCCTGATGGCCGCGAAAAAAACGAAGTGGGATGCCGCGACGGTCGCGAAGATGGTCGCGAACCCTGGCAACCGCTCGAAGATCCCCACCCAGTACCTGCCCGACAAGTACAAGAAGATTCGTGAGCGCAACCAGTGGACTCCCGGCAGGGTCGCTGCCGCGGTCGCGAATCCTGGTACTCGCGCGAACGTCCCGACTGGCCTGCTACCGGACAAGTATCGCAAGGTGCGTGAGCAGAACGAACGGTTCGCTGCCCCGATCACTCCCGGCTCGTCGCAAACGTATGGGGATGTGGCGCGTCAGCGGAAGGCTGCGGAGACGTTGCAGTTTGGTGCTGACCCTGTTGGCAAGGCGTTGGCGCGGGAGAAGCAGACCTCGGACTATTACGAGGCGTACAAGAACGACCTTGCGGCTGCCCGGGCACGGCAGGAGGGTTACGGTCAGCAGGCTGTCACACAGTTCGCTGGGATGGCTGGCACTGCGGGCCAGGTGCCTGCGGGGTTGTCGGGTGAGAACGCGAAGGTCGCGTCGAACGCCCAGGGTGTGCGCGATCAGCTCAGGGCCGGTATGGGCCAGGAGCTTGCGTCTCGTGCGGCTAACGCGAACACGGTGGCGTCTCAACAGCAGGCAAACGCCGGGCTGTTGAAGGCCGAGGCGATGAAGAAGGCTGGGGATGACACCCAGGCGTTGCGCGACAAGCTTGGTGCTTGGCGTCAGCAGTACATGGATACCGCCCGGGATAGCGAGTCTAAGAATGTGTTGGCGTTGTCGATCGCGAAGGACAAGACGCAGGCGCAGCTCGAGTCTGAGGCGGCGAGACTGCGTCAGTCGAACATCAACAATGCGCGTAACAACGCGACGTCGGCGGCAAACAACGCGGCGAACAACGCGACGTCGGCGGCAAACAACGCGGCGAACAACGCCAACAAGAACAAGCCAAAAACGAAGTCGCCGTGGCTCTCGCAAGGCCAGCAGAACACGTTTCGGAACAGTGTTGAGAACGCGCGGGCTGCGATACCCGCGCTCAAGAAGGCCGGGGCGAGCAGAGCAGAAGTAGCGGACATGCTGCGGCGCGGTGGCAACGGTTTGCCGAAGATCGGAAACAGCCTTGCGCTGTCGGTCGCGCTGGACTCGATCTATGACGGTGCTCTGTCGCGCAGGACCGTGCAGCGACTCCACAATGACGGTTACAAGATCGGCCCGCTCGGCCTCAAGATCACACCAAAGAACGTGTCCCAGAAAGACTTGAACAGCGCGGCCAGCAACGTGTTGCGGAGCCCGTTGGGGTAGGTCATGGCGACTGGTGATCGTGGCGCGTCCGTGAACCGGACGGCACCCAGGAAGGCTAAGCGGGTCGCTAAGCCGGTGGATTTGTCGGGCGTGAAGGGCTCAGGCAAGGCGCAGACGGGTGTGCGTTCCGCACCTGTCGTGAAGGCTGCCGCGGTTCGTTCGGTATCGCGTATGAAGGGGTCGGGGGCCGCAGGATTTGCTGTGAAGCAGGATTCCCGGCCTGTCAAGAAGCAGTCGGTAGTGGACAAGGCTGTGGGGATTGCTGGTGACACGGTTGCGCGTGCGATCCCAGGTGGCAACGTTCCCGTTGTCGGTACCGGTATCCGGGCTATCGCGAAGGCCACACCGAAGCAGGTAGTGGAGCTAGGCAAGGCCGCTAAGACTGGGGTGGAGGCATCGAACCGCGCGAAGGGTGCGGGCGGTGTGGGTCGTGGCCCGTTGGGCGCTCCGGTGATCGCGACGAGCACACCGGCTCAGACGGTGGCTGCGCAGAAGGGTGCGCGGAAGGCGATCAAGAACGCCCCGAAGGACGCTGCGGACATTGCTGTGTCTATTCCGCCGTCGATGTATTACTTGGGCAAGACTGCGGTGACGGAGCCTGAAAAGGTGCCCGAGATGGGCTTTGCTCAATACAAGGAGTTCTTCAAGGATCCCGGCAAGTTTGCGTCCGAGAAGCCGGTTTCGACCTTGGGGCTGTTCGTGCCTCCCGCGAAGGCCGGCTCTTTGGGTGTGGGGGCAGGTTTGCGTGCCGCGGGCAAGCAGACCACCGAGGGTGGTGTGCGGACCGTCAAAGGGTTCGCTGTTGAGAAGCCGATCACGAAGCCTCGTGGTGCGGTCGGGAACGCTGTCGCCACAGCGAGGGCGAAGAAGGGGCCGACTAAAGCACCGGACTCTCAGCCGAAGAAGCACGCGATCCGTAAGCCCGACGAGGGATTCTTCGCGCACAAGGGCCGCAAGGCCCGGAGGGTGAGCCCGTCCCGTGCGATCAGCAACACGATTGCTGTTGGCAAGTCGAAGTATTCGCCGCAAACCCCGTTGACTGCTGTCGAGCAGGCTGGGTTGGTCGATGACTTTATGGGGTACTCGCAGCGCACTAAGGCGCATGTGACGGATGTTGCGGCGAAGGCGGCGCGTGAGGTTGTGCCGCCCCCGAAGCGTGGTGTGTCGAAGGCGAAGCGGGCGGCTCGGAAGGACGCTAAGGAGGCGCGTGGGAACGCGGTGAAGGAGGCGACCGAGAAGGCGCTTGAAGATGTGCAGCGCCAGCTCGACAAAGAGTTCGTGCAGAAGTTCGGTGCGACCGGGCGTCCTGAGTTGTCGGCGGTCAAACGCGACGAACTCAAGGCTGCACGGGCTGACGCGGAAGTAAAGGCCGCGGGAGCGAAGGCGGCGGCAAAAGACTCGCGGACCCAACTAGACTTGGAGTTGCTGAGGGCGCAGAACGCGCCGCGCACGACGTCTCCGAAGCTCCAACGAAACGTAGACCGGCAGGTACGCTCAAGCCAGACGGTGCGGAAGGCGACTCGTCGGGTCGAAACGGCGCGGATCGCTTTGACTCGCGAGAAAGCAACCGTCAAAGCCCGCGGCAGGAACGCAACCGAGGCACAAAAGCAGCGGTTGAAAGATGCACATACGGAGCTCGTTACCGCTCGTGCGTGGCAAAAGGCGGCGCGTCAGGCCGAAACGCGATTTGCGCGGAAGGTGTCGCGCGAGCGCGTGCAGCTTGCGAGGGCCGTGGATAACCGGCGCGGAGGGCGGAAGGCTCAACGCCGGTCCCCGGAGGACCGGTTGTTTGATGCGATGCAGGCCGAGCACACTGCGGCACGGGCCGTTAGCGCGGCGCAGCGTGCAGCCGAAGCCGCGAAGCGCGAGCACATTGACTTTGTGCGGGCACGAGCACAGTCGGCAGTGATGGACACGAAGGATCGGGTCGGCCAACTATTCGATCACGCAACAGACGCCGACCACGTCGCGAAGCGGGCTTCGGTTCCCACCAGCGTTGTGCGGGTCAAGGATGCAGACGGCATTACCCGGTTCGGAGTAGTTCCTAAGACGATGGCCGACCAGCGGTTGCAGCACGGCTATGTCGGCACGTCCCCAGCGACCGGTGCAGTCCTGCTCCGCAAACTCCGCAAGGCGTTCACACAAACCGTTCTCCCTTACCGGCCCGCGAAGTGGCTTACCGGCCAGGCTGTCGAGCCGACAGTGCGTGCAGCAGCATCAGGCATGCGTCCCGGCGACAAGGGCCGGATGCGGTACTTCATCGAAAAGCTCAACGAGCAGCAGCCTGGTCTGGGCGACAAGTTCCGGCGCGAAACGCTCACCGGCGGCCAGGGCGGGTTCCTGCGCGACCTAGACGACGTTGACCGCCGCACCCTCGCGGAAACAGCCGAAGCTAACCCACGCATCCACGCGGGCAGCGGCACCGACAAACTGATGCGCGGGGCATCACGGGTCGCAGAATCCAAACCAGGCCGCGGCGTGTCGAAGGCCCACAACGCCTACGTAGACACGATCTTCCGCAAGATCAACTCGGACATGCTCGAGGTGCCGTTTCAGGACCGGTTTGGTGGCGCAGCACTCAGGCAGATTCCCGAGCTCGAGGGCAAAGCGTTCCGGACCGGTGGCCGCATGAGCCGCAAGACGCTGGACGATCTCGCTGAGCGGCTGGCGAAAGACCCCAAGGCTCTAGACCGTGCGTCACAGCGCATCAAGAAGCGCGTGGAGTACGACTATGGCAAGTACGCGGACTTCTCACCGGGGCAACGCGAACGCAACCTGCACTGGACACCGTTCGCTCCGTGGGCTGTGAACGCGGCGAAGTGGACTCCAACGGTGCCGTTCAAGCGACCGGTTGTCGGCATGACCGTTTCGACCGCGCACAACGCCTCGGAGGATTGGCGTGCGAAGCATGGCCTGTCGTCCTACAAGGGCAAGGCGCGTCCGTGGTGGCAGCGTTCGTCTATCCCGTTCAAGGACGACACCACGATCAACGTTGGCAAGTACGGGCCGTGGGGCATTACCGCCGATCCGGTGAACACTGCTGGCGGACAAATGCTGCCATTCGTAGCGCCGGCGTGGGCGTCGCTCATGTACGGCGTGGACTGGAAGGGCAACAAGATCTACGGTCCGGACGGCGAGCCGTTGTCCCCGGCACAGCGTGCCGCGTTCGCGGCGACACAGGTAGCCAAAGCGAACCTCGGTCCGCTCGGCACTCTTGATGATCTCGCGAACCTCTCGGACCCGGCGATTACTGGCCGCCCGAAGAAGGGCACGGTCCTCGAGAACCTGGAAAGCCAGGTCAACATCCTCAAGTCGCTTGAGAAGTCCGCGGCGCAGGCAGAAAGCCGTAAGGACAACAAGAAGCGCAAAGCGAAACGCAAGGGCGGCGCGAAGTCAGCCCAGGATCTCGTGGACGAGTACCGCAAGAGCCGCGCCCAGGACGCATCCACGGACTACAGCAAGCTTGTGGAGCAGTACCGAAACGGAGAGTGGTAGATGCCGAACTATGAGCTTGCCGCGGAGCGTGCTGCACGCAAGTTCGGGGTGAACCCTCGGATCTTCAAGGCGATGATCCGTGCGGAGTCGAACTTCAACCCGAACGCCGGATCACCTGCGGGCGCACGCGGTATCGCGCAGTTCATGCCCGCGACCGCGAAGGGCTACGGGGTGGACCTCGACGATGGCCGTGTCACGGACGATCTTGAGGGGGCCGCCAAGTACCTGAAAGCAAACCTTGCACGAACGGGCGGCAACTACAGCAAGGCGCTGTCGATCTACAACTCGGGACAACCAGACAAGTACCTGCCCGGTGGCTACCCGGAAACGATCAACTACGTCCGCAAGATCATGGAGGGCCGCAAGTCCGAAACGCTCGCAGAGGGCGACCGGCAGCAGGCATCCCCCTCGCAGCCCTCGCGTACTAGGTCGCAGGTGGTGTCGCCTGGTGTGGACAACAGTGAGGCGCGTGTCCAGGCGTTGCAGCAGTTCCTCGCGAACAAGAACAGCGATCCGATCCAACTCGCGCTAGCGATCCGCCAAAGCCAGGACGTGCCAGCGGTAACGAGGCAGTCCTCGAGCTCCGATAGCGAGCAGGGCAACGAAACCGACCGACCGGCGCAGGGCCACTATTCAGTGGAGGCCGGGGCGAACCGTGCCGGAGCAGGACTGACCGCCGACATGAAGGCGTTTTTGAACGCGATGACCGCTTCGGGCCGATCGGTCAAGGTCACGACCGGCACGAACCACAATCGCATGACCACGACGGGCAACGTGTCCGATCACTTCTCGGGGAACGGTGTGGATATTGGGTCGTCTGCGAACGGGTTCCCGTCTACTGGCGGCGGCACGGGCGACTTGATCGCTGCTCATGCGATCAAGCAGGCGTCGGGGAAGTCTTGGGCCGAGTCGCTGGCGCTCGCACGGAAGGGCGGCGCGTACACGTTCAACCGCAACGGCAAGCGCACCCAGGTGATTTACAAGAGCAGTGTCGGGGGAAATCACTGGAATCACGTACACATCGGGCGAGCATGAGCAAGAAGTACCAAGACCATTGCGACGAGGAGGCGGTGATTGTCGAGAAGCTCGAGTCGATGGCCCGCGATATCGCGGAGATCAAGACTCAGGTGAAGGCCACGAATGGCCGGGTGTCTCAGATCGAGTTGTGGCGTGCTCGTATGGAGGGTGTGTCGGCGGCCATGAACTGGTTGCCGACGTTGGCGGTTGGTATTGCGACGGGCGGCTTGACGAGCCTGCTCGTGCATTTCACGAACTAGCAGTGTTTCTGGCACCAGGAGGTGCTCAATGTTGGAGAGAGTGCGCGGCCTTTGGGCTGCTGATCCTGTGCGGGCTGCGACAGCGGTCGCGGCGGTCGTGGTGTTTGTGTGCGCGAAGCGCGGGTTGATCGTGGAGCAGCAGGACGTGATTACGGCGCTGCTGTTGGTGGTGCCCGTGGTGTTGGGCGGCGACCAAGTCGCTAGGCGCGTCGAGCCTCCGATCCTCGCAAGCGACCTCACCGGGCGTGCTACCGAGCTCGCTGATGACCACAGCGACGTTGACGCCTACCACAAGTTTGGTCAGCCCGGTGTTCGGCTGATCGAGGAAGGAAACAAGGCATGAGTCGTTACAGGCCGAACGTGGTGGTGACGCGCGAGAGCCCGAACCAGTCGTCGCGTAACGGGGCTGTGCCACGCCTGATCGTTGTTCATTCCACAGAGTCACCAAACCGTCCCGGCAACGGTGATTTGGAAGGTGTCGCGGACTGGCTGTGTAACCCTGCGGCGCAGGCGTCGTCGCATGTGATCGTGGATGCGGACGGCAACAGCGCTCGTCTGGTATCCGATGCACGCAAGGCTTGGACACAGGCGTGGTTCAATCCGTGGTCGCTGTCGATCGAGCAGATCGGTAGGGCAGCACAGACCGAATGGGCCCGCGACGAGCTGCGCGAGGCAGCCCGGTGGATCGCCCGGTGGTCGAGGCTGTACAACATCCCGGCCTATAAGGGCAAGGTCGATCCGGTGTCCGGCAAGATCCTCAAGGCGGGCGTGGTCCGCCATAGCGATTTGGGTGTGCGTGGTGGCGGCCACCATGATCCGGGGAGCGGCTACCCGTTGGCTAAGACGCTGGCGTTGGCCCGGTTCTATCGCGGCAAGATCAAGTGACGTTTGTGCGAGCCTGGGCTGCGGAGACGGCCCGTGATCTTCTCGAGGAGATGGTCGAGTTGTGGCGGCTGATCCCTGAGTGGGCGAAGCCCTACAAAAAGCATTGAGGTCCACCCTTCGGGGTGATGGTCCGGCGTTCGTGTCGGGCGTCAGGCCAGGTCCGTAGCGGCCTGGTGTCCCTCGCGAAAGGAGAGCCACGGTATTCGTGGCCGACTGATCGTTCTGGCCATCGTCGCGATGGCAACCCTGCTGTACGTCCCTGCCGAAACCCAGGCTAGGAAGGGATGCAACACACGGGCGTGCGAGAAGCGCGTCCAGAAGAAGCGCGACCGCACCGAAATGGCCCGCTACAAACGCGCCCCAATGCCACGCTGCACCTGGTACGGCGAGTCCGGCGCCGGCCTTGGCGAGTGGGCGCCGGCCCGCTACCGGGCTCGCAACCCGTCGTCTACGGCGGGAGGCAAGTTCCAGATCCTCGATACGACGTTCCATGCGTTCGGCGGCCCGGACTACTCGGGGTCGCATGACGCGGCACAGGCCCGCCCCGTGTTGCAAGAGCGCATCGCCAGGCGCGTGCTGAAGGGCCAGGGGCTAGGCGCTTGGGTTCTCTGCTGACTCGCGAGCGCCCCAACGCGCTTCGGCGGCCATCGCTGCCCTACGCGATGCCACGTCCGAGGTCATGTGCAGCCGGCTGTGGTCTGCGGCTGACAGCATCTCCAAGTTCTCAACGCGGTTGTCGTCTTTGACGCCGTTTACGTGGTGGATATGGAATCCGTTGGGGACGAGTCTCCCGTTTCTGCGCTCCCATACAAGGACGTGCTGATAGACGTAACCGTTGTGCGCGCGCGGGTGATCCGGGGCGTACTCAAGGACGTATCCCTGTGAGTGGCGCAGCGTGTCGCCGGGCTTCTTCCAGGGCGTGGGTCGCGCGTGGCCAGCTGCGTACTTGCGCGGTTCGAGCGCCGTTGTCACTGCCGGGATCTCTTGGCCACACCCGCAGTCGCAGCGCTTAGTACCAGCTTCCGCGATCTTCGCCTGTAGCCATCGTTCTCGTCGCATTAGCCGAAGCTCGCGTGCTCTTTCCGGCGTGTGCTTCCGCTTCTTGTGGCCGTTGGCGACTTGGGCGGGCTTGAGACTCGCGTTCAGTGCGTAGATCGTCGTGCCACAGCCGCACTCGCAGAGCTTCGTGCCTCCTTGCTCTCGTTTCGCTTGTTTCCACCGCTTGATGTAGTCGTTACGCCCCGGCATTCGTTCCACACCATAGGCTGAACCACGGACGTTGCAACTCGGCCTTCCGAATGCCGCTCATCCGCGATACCACTCCCTCGTAGCCCCCGGCCTTGTGCCGGGGGTTTCGTCGTTCTGCGATCCAGAACGCGCTCCTATGGCGGTCGGAATCCTTGGCAATCAGCGAGTTACGCAACGTTCCTTGCATATGCGTCATTTGGTGTAGTATGCTCTGCGTAGAACGCATATGCAAACCACTCGTCAAATCAAGCAGGTCATCGGGAGCAACGTTCAGCAACTCCGTCGGGAGAAGGGCATGTCGCGCCGGCTCTTTGCGGAAGCGCTGGGAGTGGACTCGATGGTGGTTTACAAGTGGGAGCGAGGGCTTCATCGGCCCAACGATCTGAACCTCGCTCTGCTCGCGCACTTCGGTGATCGCGAACCGGGCTGGTTCTACACGGACCACGAGAAGAAGGCGGCGTAGTCGGTGTCGGGTTGGGAGGCCAAGTACCCGGACTACGCCGCCGCCGTGGACTGGTGGGACACGATCGGCAAAGAAGAGGCCCGACTGGGCCCCGACCCTCGGCTAACGGACGCCGAGGGCTACGACCGGGTACGCGACGACGTACTCGACGAGGCCGCCGACCACGCCCGAAAGCCGTGGTCGGTTGGCGAGGAACTTTCGCGTCGCAGGGCTAGGGGCGCGTGATGGGCACGGCACTGGTGGTGGGTGTGCTGGTGCTGCTGGTGGTGAGGGTCCATTTGGACCTGCGGAATATCGAGCGTAAGACCGGGAGGCGAATGAAGTGACGTTCTTGGAGATGTTGGTGATCGCGGTGGTGATCTGCGGTGTGTTTCTGGTTTTGGGGGTGATCGAGAACTGGTTGTGGGAGCGCCGGCAGGCACGGCGCGAGCAAGAGGCCCGCACGGAAGCGGGTGTGTTCACGGACTGGCTTGAGGATGTGCCAGCGGATTTTGAGTGGAGGCGGTCGGCATGAGGGCTCGCTCAGGGTTTTTGGTGGGTGAGGATGATGGTCGGTTCGAGGTTCGTCGTCTTGATGGCCGGCAGTTGGGGGAGGGGTGGACGAAGCAGCAGCTTGAGGCGTTCTTCGGTGTGGTCGGCGATGGCGACCCGGTGGATGTGGCTGTGTTGAACGCTGTGGAGCTCGGGCCGGTGGCGGCATGAGCGACGACTTTCCTGGGCTGACGTTCGTGCAGCCCACGATCGACGTGTCGGGGATCAATATCTTGCTTTGGGGGCCGAACAAGTCCGGCAAGACCACAGCAGGCGGAACGCTACCCGGACCGGTGCTGTGGCTGAACGGGCAGGGACCGAACGCGCTCGGTCACGCCCGCAAGGTCGCGGTCGAACGGTCCACTGTGATCCGTGAAGTTCACATGCCGAACGGTCGCGACGAAGGACCAGTGTCCCCGGTGCTGTCGGCGTTCGTGGACGCGCTCAAGACCGGCGAGTACCAGTCGGCGGTCGTAGACACGGTCGGGAACCTGCGGGACCGGTTGGCGCAGGAACACGGCGGCGACCAGCCGTCCATCCAGCAGTGGGGCAAGATCGCCAAGACGATCTCCCGGTTCACGCTGGCGCTCCGCGACCTGCCGGTGCATGTGTTGTTCATCGCGCACGACGACGTGTCCGACGACGCCGAAGCGGGACGGATTGTGTCCCCGTTGATCGGCGGGAAGTCCACGAAGGACGTGATGACGGAGATGGACGTCATTGCGTACACCGGCCAGTTGGCGCAGAAGGGCGAGCCGACCAGGTATGTGGGGCAGCTTGTGGATGGCAATGGTCGTCAGGGGCTTGGGGATAGGTCCGGAGCGATCCTTGATCCGGGCCAGTCGTTCCGTGACCTGGACCTTGCTGAGTGGCTTGAGAGGTACAGCGAGGGGATGAGGGCTCAGGCCCAGGACGATTTGCCGTTTGATGCGGTCGAGCCGCAGACGTTGGATGAGGCGATAGCGGCAGGTGACGTCGAACTGGACGAGGTGGCGTGATGGGACCGGCGCTCACTAAGCAGCAGCAGCGCGTGTTGCTAATCCTCAAAGGCGCGGGCGACGATGGCGTCCTCGGCTCGGACTTCTACGGGGCGTTTCTGCCGACGTTCTCGCAGCGGATCGGGGAACTAAACCGCAAGGGCTACGTGATTCGGTCGGTGCCCGCAAGGTACGCGGACGGGGCTACGGGCCGCAGGTACTTCCTTGAGAGCGAACCAGTCATCCAGCCGAAGCCAACGACGATTCGGCAGGTACCGGTCCCGGAATCCCCAGAGGTCGCGGACCATGGCGGCACGGTGAACTTCGACCGGCTGTTCCCGCTACCACGGCACAGGGATGCAGCATGAGCCCCCGTCAGCGGGACGTGCTCAAAGACCTGATGGGCACCGACGAGTGGTTCTCCGTGAACCAGGTTGCATGGGAGTGGCGGATTGGTGTGCCCGCGGTCCGTGCGTGCTTCGCAGCGTGTGGCCCCGAGGTCTTGGAGCGCAAGCAGTGTGAGCGCACCGGGCGCACGCTGTACCGATGGATCGCTGAACCGAAGCCAACCTGGAACCAGGTGGCAGCATGAGCTTTGAACGTTGGCGATTTGTCATGGGCTATGTGGGCTACTACAGCGTGTCGTCTGCTGGTCGTGTACGTAGCGAAAGGACCGGCCTCATCCTGACACCCGGCGTAGCCAAGACCGGCTACCCAATCGTGTCCTTGCACAAGAACGGTCATGGGTTGACGAAGCGTGTTCACAGGCTCGTGGCCTTCGCTTTTCTCGGCCTTCCACCGGATGGACACGAGGTCAACCACAAGGACGGGAACAAACTCAACGCTGCTCTAGACAACCTCGAATACGTGACGCGGTCAGAGAACATGGCCCACGCATGGAGAATGGGACTACGGAAGCCCTCTCCGTGCCGCGGCGAGAAGCACCATGGAGCCAAGCTGACAGATAACGACGTGCGGGCGATTCGTGCGTCGTCGGAGTCCTATGACGAGCTAGTTGAACGGTATGGGCTGTCGCGCAACGCGCTCCATGCTGCCAAGACTGGACGGACATGGAAGCACGTCACATGACTGCGAAGCGCAAGGGGGCTGACTTTGAGAGGCGGTGCCGCCGCGATCTTGACGGTGCCGGATGGTTGACGGTGAAGTCAAGCGACAGCAAGGGCGTAGCCGATCTAATCGCGCTGCGCCGCGAGGCGGGGTCCAGTACCAGGGTGCTCTTGATCGAAGCGAAGGGCGGGCGCAATCAGTATTGCGGCCCGGCTCAGTGGAACCTACTTTGGGAGACGGCGTGGAGGATTGGCGCGGAGCCGGTGTTGGCAGACAAGGCAGTAGGTATTGCGGCTCCTAGGTGGTGGCGGCTGACTGGTCCCAAGTCCGGTCGCGGAGAGGCGCAGCCACGAGTCCCGTTCGACATTGAGGGGTGGGCTGCCGATGCCGTATGAGCAGAACAGCATCGGGATGGTGTTGGAGGTCGAGCGGTTCAAGCACGGGCGCAACCGCAACGTCGGGCCGATGACCGGCGCGTCAGTTACCCCCATCCTGGCCGCCGTGTGGCCGTTTTCGGGGCCGCAGGAGCCGGTCACGGTGTACGAGCGTGTCATCCGCGAGCTCGATCGTGTTGAGGGCGACCTGTGGCGCAACGAACCCAGCTTCTACAGGTGGGCGGCATAGATGGCTACCGAGCAATCCATCGCCGCGCTCAAACGAGCAAACGAAATCCGGTTGCACATCGCGGTCCTCAAGAAGCAGCTCGCCGCAAAGACAATCACGATCAACGACGTCATCGCGGACGAGGCGGTCAAGAACCTGTTTCTGTGGGACGTGTTCCAGTGGCAGCCAATGGTGGGCATTGCTTACACCCGCCAGATGTTCTCGGCTACCCGTCTCCCTGTCACGGTCCGGTGCGGCAACCTCAACGAACGCCAGCAGCGTTTGGTTCGGGAGTGGGTTGGGGCACGGACCTATGCGGCGCGTCGTGCGATCAGCGCACGCGAACATCAAAGGTGGACGGCATGATCGACCAGGCTCTCGCGAACGCCGCGGTGGTTAGCGCGAAGGGGTGGGGGATGGCTGATGCGCGGGGGGTCGGAGTCTGATGGCCCGCGCCCGCATCAGAACGATCAAGCCCGAGATGTGGCAGGACGAAAAGATCGGTGCCTTGAGCCGAGACGCGCGGCTGCTTCTACTCGGCCTCTTGACGATGGCCGACGACGAAGGACGGCTACTTGCGACACCGATGCGCGTCCTCGGACACGTTTTCCCGTTCGATTCTGAGGCCCAAAAGCGGCTTCCGAAGTGGCTAAAGGAGGTCGAATCGTCAGGAATCGTTCTCTTTTACGAGCACAATGGCAACCCGTATGCCGCGTTTCGGCACTGGAAACGGCATCAGAAGATCAACCGGGCAACAGAGTCCGAGCTGCCAGCACCCCCTGACCCCACAATCGCCGCCGCGAACGCCATCGTAGAAAACTGGGACGGCGAGGACACCAAGACTGGCTATCGGAAGGCGGCAATCCCCGAGAAAGTGAGACGCGCCGTCGCCAAACGGTACGGAGCAATCGCCGGGGACACTGTGGAGGCCTACTGCAACAGTTGCGGCGCAGTAGGAACGATCCACTGGCCGCGGTTGGAGAGCGGTAAGCCGGGATCGTGGGTCACGTTCTCGGGCTTGGAGCTGGATCACGTCGTGCCGGAACTGCACGGCGGCGAGTCAACGGAGGAAAACATCCAGCTTCTCTGCCAGAGCTGCAATCGCCGTAAGGGCGCGAAGTTGCCAACTGGTAACGGGATGGTCACGGGAATCCGTGACCGTGGTAACGGGAGTGAGGTCGCGTGATGATCGTTCATCCCCTCGCGCGCGCGCGCGCCCAGGCGGATCGGATCGGATCGGATCGGATCGGATCTAAAGAAAGCTCTACTGCACAATCAGCGCACACGCCGGATTCCGGTGTAGAGATTTGGCGGGTTGCGTGATGGGGGGGACGAGGGTGATCCCCACAGAGGTCGGTGGTGCGAACGTGTACGCGCTCGCAGATCAGCGCAACCGTATGGCTGAGGACAGGTGTGGCGCACTTGTCGATGGTGCCTACAGGTGGCTTGATCGTCGTGCTGGTCTTGTCGAGCTGATGCGCGATCCCGCGTTTGAGTTGTTCGCTGCCCAGGCGATCACGCTTAGGCGGCTACCTGATGGTTTGTCTGCTGATGAGGGTGAGGCTTGGTTGGTTGCTGGTTGGCGGGCTCGTGAGGGGCGTGCGGCGTGAAGCGCTCCGAGCTGAAGCGCAGCACTGGTCTGTCGCAGCGGGGTAAGGGTGGTGCGTGCCCACCGCGACCGGCCGAATCAACGGTCAAGTACGACGGCGTCGAATGGCGCAGGCGCGTGTTCGCCAAGTACGCGGATTCGCTCAACCGTCTGACGGGTTCCCCGGTCGGCTGTTGGATGTGCGTGAACGTGTGGGGCGAGCAGGTGCCTGCGCAAGACGCGCACCATCTTCTGCCGCGTCAGCAGCTTGTCCGTCACTTGCCCGCTGAGGTCGCGGCGGTGGCGGTGATGGACCCGCGTGGCGGGATGCCGTTGTGCCGTGATTGTCACGGGGCGCATCACGCGAGGTCGCAGCCGATCCCGAGGGCGTGGCTGTTGGACGACGCGCAGGATTTCGCTGACGAGCACGGCCTCGGCTGGTTGTTGGAGAAAACTTATGTCTGACCTTCGGATTGATCCCGACGAGGTCGAACGGTTTTGGGCAAAGGTCGATAGTTCGGCTGGCGAGTCAGCCTGTTGGCCCTGGACCGGCTCGATAGACCGCGGTGGATACGGCGTTCTCAAACTACGGGCCGTAGCGAACAACCGCGGGGCACACCGAATCGCGTTTCGGCTTACGAACGGGCACTGGCCCGTGCCTTGCTGTTGCCATAGCTGCGATAACCCGATCTGCGTGAACCCTGCCCATTTGTGGGAAGGGACGTACGCGGAGAACCACGCCGATATGAGGCGCAAGGGCCGCGACCGGTATCGAACGGTTGGCTTTATCGGTGAGGAGCACCCTGGGGCGCGACTGACCTGGGATGACGTAGACGCGATTCGCGCCTCGGGCGAGGGGGCGTCCGCGCTCGCTGCTCGGTATGGGGTTTCGCGAAGCGCTATCCGGTCCGTCCTCTCCTATCTCACTTGGAAGCCGGAGACGCGGCCCACCTATCCGGTGCAGGAGAACGTGTCGTGAACTTTCGTCCTGAGCTTGCGGTGCAGGTGATGGCTGGCCGTAAGACGGTGACCCGGCGTGTGGTGTCCGACAATCCGCGGTCGCCGTGGTTCGAGGACCGCTGCTCGCTGAAGCCTGGCGGCGATTACGCGGTGTGCCCTGGCCGGGGGAAGCACCAGGTCGGCCGTATCCGCGTGGTGTCCGTGACCTTGCAGCACGGGTTCGATCCGTTCTCGATCGACCACGAGGAGGCGCTGTGCGAGGGCTTCGAGTCTGTTGAGGCGTTCCGGCGGACGTGGCTGGACTTGCAGGGCAACCTTGATCCATTGGACGTGTGGCGCATCGAGTTCGAGCCGGTGCAGGCATGACGGTCGTGGTCGCGGACTGCATCGAGCACATGCGAACCCTCGATGAGCACAGCGTTGACGCTGTGGTGTGCGATCCGCCCTATGGCCTTGAGTTCATGGGCAAGGAGTGGGACCGCCCGTGGGCGGCGCGACCGGGGAGGCCTGCCGGTGCTGGCATGACGAGAGGCGGGTTCGCAGGAGGCAACGGGTATGCGACGCGGCTGACCCCGAGTTATGGCAAGGCGTGGCAGAACAAGCGTTGCGTGAAGTGCGGTCACATCGCGTCGGGCGGGTCGCCTTGCGTCTGCCCTGATCCTGAGTGGGTAATCGAGCGTGGCAATACGGCTAGGCCGATGCAGGCGTTCCAAGCGTGGTGCGAGTCATGGGCTATCGAGGCGTTGCGTGTCCTGAAACCGGGCGGGCACCTGCTCGCGTTCGGTGGTACCCGTACCTATCACCGTCTCGCTGCAGGGATCGAGGACGCCGGGTTCGAGATCCGCGACAGCATCCTGAGCGTGTCGGGAGGGGGTGATGCCGCCGAGCAGTCGTCTGGCCTTCTGGCCTGGATGTATGGCTCGGGCAGACCTGGCTTTCCAAAGAGCATGAACCTGGACAACCTGAGAGGGACGGTTACTTGTGGCTGTGACGAGACACCCGAACACGACCTGCCACGTTTGCGGCACAGCGATGTACCGGCGTCCGTGGGAACTAAAGGCGGGCAAGGGCAGGTATTGCACGAGGGCGTGCAGGAACAAGGCGCATCCGCCAACAGGTCCGTGTCCGCAGCGGGGTGTTCCGGGGGAGCGGAACGGTTCGTGGAAGGGTGGGGTGACGTATTGGCGGAAGGCGGGCAACTACCCGCCGATCAAGTACGTGCGAGCGCCGGAATGGGCGCTTCCGATGGCTCGCAAGGACGGCTACATCATGGAGCACCGGCTGTTGATGGCGAAACGCTGCGGGTTCCTGCTGACGAGGACGGAGGTGGTGCATCACCTAGACCACGATCCGACGAACAACGCCCTGAGCAACCTAGAACTGTGGCCGACGAACGGGAGCCACAAGGCGGCGGAGCATGGCCGCATTGTGGAAGGTGTGGCAAACCGCGTCTGCCTCGCGGTTTAGGTACGGCGTTGAAGCCTGCGTTTGAGCCGGTGGTGGTTGCTCGTAAGCCGCTGACCGGAACTGTTGCGGCGACGGTGTTGGCGCATGGGACCGGGGCGTTGAACATCGACGGATGCCGGATCGGGACTGACGGTGGGACACGCAAGGGGTCGTTTCCGAATCAGGCAAGCGTGGCCGCCTACGGCGACGGGCTAAACGGCGCGTGTGACATAGAGGAAATCGGCAAAGGCCGTTGGCCTGCGAACGTGATGCTCGACGAGGAGGCCGCTGGGCTGCTTGATGAGCAGACGGGCGAGCTGACCTCTGGCGCGAACCCGTCCAGGCGTGGCAGCGACAAGTTCCGTGACGCTTATGGCGACTTCAAGGGCCAGGAGGAGTGCACGCCGGCGCGCGGTGCTGACTCGGGCGGAGCGTCTCGATTCTTTCTGACTGTTTCACCCGATACGCTTTGCGTTCTATGCGCCCTGCCTTGTGCGCCAACTGCAACGGATCATTCCAACCTAAGCGCAAAGAACAGCGGTTCTGCGGTCGGTCCTGTTCCGGCGAGTGGACCGCGCGACAGCGAGGACAAAAGCGCCCCGAGCACCGGACCTGCGAACACTGTGGGACAGGCTTCAAGCACTACGCCAGCAACGGTGAAGGGCGTTACTGCTCGCACCGATGCTCAAGCGAAGCTCGCCGCACGAATCGTCCAGCTTGCGAGGTCTGCGGAGAGCCTGTGCGACTCATGCGCAACCGCTACTGCTCAAAGCGTTGCAGCAACGCTGCACGACCCAACCCAGGGATCACATCCTGGCCCGGTTTCTACGCGCGAGCGCAGGCAGCGAATCCTGTCTCGCAGCCTTGCGTTGATTGCGGCGGGGTGGGAAAGCACCGGCATCACACCGACTACAGCCGCCCTGAGTTCGTCGTTTGGCTCTGCGCTCCATGTCACCGAAAGCGACACAGCGGAGAGCAGTTCCGAGTTCGACCGGACACGATTCAGATACCAAAGTAAGGCGTCGAGCGCCGAACGGAACGCCGGACTAGACGGATTCGAGGAGCGGGCCCGTGGCAACCTCAATCAAGGGATGCAGAACATGGGCAAGCGGACCACGCACTTCCGCAACGCCCACCCGACCGTCAAGCCAGTCGAGTTGATGCGTTGGCTGATCCGGCTCGTGACCCCACCTGGTGGTCTTGTTCTTGATCCGTTCACGGGTTCTGGCACGACGGGTGTCGCAGCGCATTTGGAGGGCGTCGAGTTCTTGGGGATTGAGCGAGAGGCCGAGTATGCGGAGATCGCGCGGGCCCGTATCGAGTGGTGGCGGGCCAACACTGATGCTGGTGCCCCGACGGATGCGGTGTTGAAGGTTGATCGTGATCCCGCACAGTTGGACCTTCTTGGTGGTGAGGCGGCGTGAGTTCGGGTGCAGGCATGACGGGCCGGCCGAGGTTGTCTGCTGCTCAAACCCGAGCCCTGAAAGAGATCGACGGGACTGACGTTGGGACTCGGGGCGAAACGAACGCTGCCGCGATCTCTGACTTGCAGGACATGGGGCTTGTCGTGGTCGGAGTTCGGATTACCCGTGCGGGTCGTCGTGTTCTCAAAGAGGAAGAAGAACGAAATGGGTCACGAGGTGCCGTTGAGTGAGGTCTGCGCCTGTTACGCGCGGCTGCCTGGCGACGAGTCGGGAATGGTCGTGTGCTGGGTGTGCGAGATGACTGTTGTCCAGGTCTTTGACGACGGGATTGGCCCTGAGCTTGTGCGGTCGTGTATGCGACTGGTGAGGGATCAAGAGGAAGAAGAACGGGCGGCGATGACCGTTGTCCGAAACCAAGAGGAGGAAACAGATGAGTGAGGTACTAGCTCCGCGCGAGGTCCAGCCGAACATTTGGCATCACGACGACGCGCAGGACAATCGGGTGGCTATCGCTTTGAGTGACAGCGCGCTCGGCCCGATCGTTGTGTTCGATGGCGGCGGGTTCATGGACCCGGTTGCTTTGCGGGCGTTCATCAGCGATCTGTTGCTGGCTGCTGCGCGGTTGGACGAGCGTGTGGTTGCGGGTCAGGGAGACAACCAATGAGCGTGGTCGAGATGTGGGTCTGCGACTTCCACGAGGCTGATGCAGCCTCGGACTACGTGCACGAGGACGACGCTCTAGACGATGGCTGGCTGCAACTAAGCCGCAAGGTCGAGAGCATCGGTGTCTGGGCGCACGACGGGCGCATGTGCCCTGAGTGTCAGACCGACTCCGACCGTCACAGTGCCGTCGTTGAGCAGGTCCGCCGGGAAGGTTGGCGAGCGCTACTTGGTTCGGAGAACGAGCAGCTACAGCGCGTTCTTGAGGGGTCGGGTGGTACACGGTGACCGGCCCGAGTGTTGAACAGAAGGTGGAAAGGGACGGCTGGGCGATCCGAGTTGTTGCGGGCGACCAGAAAGGCGGGAGTAACGCCGAGGTCACTATTCACGTGGGCGATGAGCCGACCGCCGCGCAGATCAAGTCTGCGAGGAAGGCCGTTGCTCTGACGTTCAAGCGGGCGTTTGAGCGCAGGCCGCGGCAGGTCGTAGTGATCGTGGAAGAACCTCATCCCGAGGCGGTGTCTGACTGATGCCGAGGCCAACCCCGCTCGAAGGCGAGGACAACGTGATCGTGCAGCGCATCGGCGATAACGGACCCGTGGTGTACGCGGCTCCGGGCCGGTGCATCTACATCGAGCACTACGGCGGGTCCGGTGTGCGGGAGCGCATCAAGATCGACCCGTCTGAGCAAGACGAATTGAACGCGGCGTTGTGGGTCGCTCGTGTGGTGTGCGACTCCAAAGACGTGGCGGATCTGATCGCTCGCGCTGAGGTGTGCGAGTGCAGCAAGCCGAAGCGGAAGGCGGTGGGCTGATGCCCGGTCCGGTGTGGAGTTTCGTTTGCGACGGCTGCGGTCGGCGCGAGGACATGGCCCCGGTGGAGTCATTGTTCCAGCCTCAACCGCCCGCTCGCTGGTTCTCGATCGGTCAGTCCGATGACAAGGGCGTGTTCGATCGGGGTGCCATCTCGATCGCGTGCTCGGCGTCTTGTGTGGCGCTCATTGGGCGTCGGTTGGGCGACGTCGAGGCGGTGGGTTCGTGAGCGCCCCGGACAAGCCAGCACCGATCCGCGAAACGCTGCCGGAGCACCTGCTGCCTGCTGCTCGACGCCTCTCGCGTGCGCTGTGGAACACGACCTACAGGCCGGGCG
>JACCDZ010773235.1_pt1 | contig 35659 bp, 32 predicted proteins | sample 7449551 | NCBI WGS metagenome assembly JACCDZ01 (sample SAMN15323452, study PRJNA562643) | freshwater metagenome | isolation source: river surface water | place: USA:Blue River Watershed | collected 2017-08-18 | reverse complement strand
CACGACTAGTAAGAAATTCTTCAAATTTGCTTACTGTTTCCTTTACCTGAACATCAGATAAAACGGGATTTAAAATGAAAACAGTTTCATAATGATTCATAAATAATGTATTTATTTGTTAAATTGGGTGCAAAAATAGTCATTATTTTCAAATATCCAAACACTATACAATTTAAGATTAACGAAAATTTCAGAATTAATATAAAATTAATCTTAGTCACGACTATTTTATTGATTATACCCAATCAATAGTTGCGCCAACAGCTGCACCAATTGCTATTCCAAGTGCAATATTGAATGTGGTATCTTTACAAATTATTTTGTAAGCCAAAGATAACGCTAATCCCAAAGCAGCACCAACACCAATTGAATTTCCGTTTTGATTTTTGTTTTTTTCTTTCATTATTTAATAATAATCAACGTTAACGGCAACTTTAATGGATCGGTATTGAGGAACCGCTTCAAAACTCGTTAACATTTTTTGAATTGTTTTTTTGGTGTTTCCTATAGGTGCCGTTTGCGGTATCTTTATCAAAATAGTTCGAATGTACTCGTTTCGGATTCGGCTAATTGGCGGTTCTTCTGGACCTAAGACTGGCATATTCAAATTCTGACTCATCACTTGATACAACCACATAGAACCCTCTTTGACTTTGTCAAAATCACGATGTTTTAACGTCAGTCTTATGATTCTAAAATAAGGTGGATATTTATAAATTTGACGGTCATACAACTGTTCTTTATACATCCCTACATAATCATTTCGAGTCACTTGTTGAATCGTATTATGCTCTGGATTATAAGTCTGAATAACTACTTTTCCTTGCTTTTCTGAACGACCTGCCCGACCAGCCACTTGAGTCATCATTTGGAAACTTCTTTCAAAAGCCCTAAAGTCTGGATGATACAACATAGTGTCGGCATTCATAATTCCAACTAAACTCACATTATTAAAATCCAATCCTTTGGCTAACATTTGGGTACCAACCAAAATCTGAATTTCTTGATTCTTAAAACTATCGATAATTTTTTCAAAACCAAACTTTCCACGAGTGGTATCTTGATCCATTCGCCCTGTTTTGGCATTGGGGAAAATAGATAGTAATTCTTGTTCAATTTGTTCTGTACCAAAACCTTTTGTAGCCAAATCAATACTCGAACAACTATGACATTGCGTAGGTTTTGCCATAGCATAACCACAATAATGACAACGCAACTGGTTTTTATGTTGGTGATAGGTCAAACTCACATCACATTGCTGGCATTGCGGAACATTTCCACAGGTAAGACACTCAATTATTGGCGAATAGCCTCTCCTATTTTGAAACAAAATAACTTGTTCTCCTAAAGACAAAGCCGTAGTTATTGCTTCGATCAAAGTAGCACTAAAATGCCCCGTCATTTTCTTGCGAAAATAACTATCTTTCAAATCGACCAATTCAATTTCAGGCAACTGCACATTTCCATAACGCTCTGTTATTTCGACTAAACCGTACTTATTGGATTGAGCATTAAAATAGGATTCAATACTTGGTGTCGCCGAACCTAGAAGCACTTTGGCTTTATGGTAGTTTGCTAAAACAATAGCTGCATCACGAGCGTGATATCGTGGGGCAGGATCTACTTGTTTGAATGTTTGTTCGTGTTCTTCGTCAACAACAATTAAACTTAAATTAGAAAAAGGTAAAAACAAAGCTGACCTTGCTCCTATTACAATTTGCGCTTTTGGAGATTGTTCCAAAACTTGTTTCCACAATTCAACACGTTCATTAGTACTGTATTTGGAATGATACACGCCAACTTTGTCACCAAAGTAAGTTCGCAAACGTCCTACTAATTGAGTTGTTAAAGCAATTTCTGGCAACAAATACAACACCTGTTTTCCATATGCTAATTGTTCTTCAATAAGCTTGATATAAATTTCTGTCTTTCCGCTTGATGTAAGTCCGTGCAATAAACATACTTCTTGAGTTGTAAAACTAGTTTGGATTTGATGAAATGCTTCTTGTTGAGCAACACTTAACTCCAAAGCGTTTTCTTGTGGATTCCCAATAAAATTAACTCGGTCTTCTTGAATAAAATAGTCTTCGAAAATTTGCTTTTCGATCAATGCTTTAAGAATAGCAGTGCTTGAATTAGCCGTTTCAACTAATTGCTTGACTGATATAGGTTTTTTATCCTTGGCGCTTAATTGAAAATAGGCTAGGACAATTTCTCTTTGTTTAGCAGCGCTTTTCAAGCTTTCCATTAAATCACCTAAACCTGAATTCAAGTCATATTTTGAGTGCAATCGGACGTAACGCACCAATTTTGGTTTATACAATTCTTGAACTTCTTCGTGCAAGACCAAAACTTGTTTATCAATCAATTTTTGGATTACTGGAAATACATTTTTTTTATTTAGTATAGCAGTAATATCTTGAATTCGAAGTGAACTTTGATGTTGTAAAGCCTGGTACACCAAAAATTCATCATCTGTAAGCTCAGCCTCTTCAATAGTTACCGATTGTTTTTGAGAAATTATTGTTTCGCTTTCTAACAACAATGCACTGGGCATAGCACCGCGATAGACATCTCCAATAGCGCACATATAGTAGCTTGCAATCCATTGCCAATGCGTAATTTGAAATTGAGTTACAATTGGTTTTTCGTCTAGAATCTGATCAATTTCTTTGGCTTCATATAGAGTTGGCTCATTTTGATGCTTATCAATAATCAATGCCGTGTACATTTTACTTTTGCCAAAAGGCACTACTACCCTCATTCCATTTTTTACAAAATGAAATTCAGCTTCTGAAACCCTATACGTAAAGGTTTTAGCCAATGAAAGCGGTAAAATTACTTCGACGAAAAACATCTAATGATTGGAATTAATTAACTCGATGCCAATACTGTGTTCTTCCTAATAAAGAAAACCCAATATAACCGCGAATCTTTAGTTTGTCTTTGGATTCCAAAGAAAGTGCACATTTGTATAGTTTACCGTTTTTTGGATCTAAAATTTCGCCCGAATTGTATTCGGAGCCGTCTTTAGATAATCCTTTGATAATGGTAAGACCAAGGATAGATTTATTTTTATCTTCCCCTGAACATTTTTTGCAAACGCTATTTTTATTGGCAGCATCTAAAATCTCGACCACTTTAGCATAAATTTTTCCTGATTTTGAAAACACTTCTACGATAGATTTTGCTTCACCGGTCTCATCATCAATCGTTTTCCATTTTCCGATAACCGATTGAGAATACATGGATGAAGTTACTAAAACACAAATAAGTAATGTAATAAATTGTTTCATTGTAAGTCATTTAAAGAATTTTGTTTTTTAAGTTTTCGTATCGTGGCATTCAATTCAAAGCCTAACAATAAAATCATACAGTTAATCCAAATATAAAACATCAAAATTAACAAGGTTCCAATAGAACCGTACAATTCATTGTATTTGGAAAATTTAACTACCCATATTCCAAAAAAATAGGAAGAAATAATAATTAAAATAGTAGTAAAAACAGAACCTATACTTATGAATCGAGGTTTATGAAATTGTTTGGTTCCAAAGCGCAACAAAATAGAACTTGTAATTAAAATCATTAGTATTACAAATGCATAACGTCCTAATTCAATTAATGGAATTCGGTCGGTTAGAACATCTTGTATAATAGTTTGCTGAATGATTACTTCAAAAATTACTACTGCAGCAACGGTTACTAAAAGTAAAACCGATAAAAGCATTGAAATCCCTAAAGCAACTAAATATTGATTGAGAAAACCTCTTTTGACAAGTACATGTTTTGATGATTCAAATCCTCCCAAAATACCTAAGATACCGTTAGCCATTAAAAAAATAGAAAGTAAGAATCCATAAGACAATAAACTAGATTGACTATTATTCAAAATATCACTAATTATTTTATAAATAGCGTCGTATGTATTGGGTGGAACGCCTTCTTTGACAAATTCTAAAAAATCAGCTTGAAACCCTTCTATTGGAATATAGGGAATCAAGTTCAAGATAAATAAAGCAAAAGGAAACAAAGCCATAAAAAAACTAAAAGCTACTGCACTGGCATGATATGTAAGACCACCTTCAACTATACCTGAAATATACAATTCTATTAAATCGTACAAAGACAAGCCTTCTAACCAAGGTAATTTAATGCGTTGTAAAACTTGCACTACAGTGTGAAGAACAGGGATTTTTAAAAGCTTTTTTTCTATTGCTGATGCCATATTACAATGCTTTTAAACTCAAGTCCATATTAAACACAGAATGCGTCAACGCACCTGATGAAATATAATTAACACCACACTCAGCATACTGACGAATGGTCGTCTCGTTAATATTACCTGACGACTCTGTCTGACATTGGTTACCAATTAAAGCAACTGCTTTGCGAGTATCTTCGAAATTAAAATTATCAATCAGGATTCGGTGTACTCCATCACTCTTCAAAATTTCTTTAATTTCTTCCAGATCACGTGCTTCCACAATGATCTTTAAGTCCAAATTATTTGCTTTCAGAAAATCTTTTGTTTTGGCAATAGCCAAAGTAATTCCGCCTGCAAAATCAATATGATTGTCTTTCAACATAATCATATCGTACAAAGCAAAACGATGATTCTCGCCACCGCCAATTTTTACAGCCCATTTCTCTGGAGCACGAAAACCTGGAGTAGTTTTTCTAGTGTCTAGGATCTTTGTTGAAGTCCCATCCAACAATTGAACATACTGATTCGTTTTAGTTGCTATAGCCGACATTCGTTGCATTGAATTCAATACTACACGTTCTGCTTTCAATATGGATTGCGAACTTCCCGAAACATGAAAAACGACATCTCCTTTCTTAACTTTGGCACCATCTTCAATAAAAGTGTCTATTTGCAAATCGGCATCAACATATTCAAAAATCATTTTAGCAAAAGCCACTCCAGCAATAATGCCTTCTTCTTTCACCAATAGTTGTGCTTTTCCTGAAGCAGAATCAGGAATACAAGCTAACGAACTATAATCGCCAGGGCCTACATCTTCACGTATAGCATTGGCAATTACTATTTCTAATTCTTTTTTGAATTGGGATTCGCTAATCATTTCCAAATAATTTTAAGAATGGCTAAAGTAGCATATATTTTGTGTAAAAAAAAGGAGAAAAAGTATTAATCAAAGCAGCCAAAGACTAAAATAGTGAACAATAGAGGATCACTATAAAAATAAAATCCTATTTTTGAAATTCATACCAATCAGAATACAAATGAAAAATTATATTGGACTACTACTACTTGCAGGATTGGCATTAAACTCCTGTAAAAACGAGCAAAAGATAAAAGAAAGTACACAAACAGCCGTAATTCCTTTTACTGAAGTTGGCAATAAAATGCGTATTGAAGCAGCTGCAAAAGGGGCTACACCAACTAACACCACTGCAACTAATGCACCGATCGTAGCAACAGCTAAAGGAATGAATCCGCCACATGGACAAGCTGGACATCGTTGTGATATTCCTGTTGGAGCGCCTTTGAATTCGCCAGCTCCTCCTGCACAACCCAATTCAAAAGTCCCATCAACACCGCAGATGACAGTTACTCCAACTACTTCAGCGACTGCAACAACGACTCCTACCACACCCACTCCCGAAGGCATGAATCCACCTCATGGACAAGAAGGTCATCGATGCGATATTGCTGTAGGTGCTGCTTTACCAAAAGAATAATCTAATGAGTTTATTTACTTTTCAACTATTTTAAAAATGAATATCAAACTCATTGCCATTGGCAAAACTGACAATAAAGCATTACAAACACTTATAGACGATTACACCAAACGCTTGTCATTTTATATCAAGTTTGAGTTGGATATTATTCCCGATATCAAAAATGTAAAAAACTTGTCAGAAAGCCAGCAAAAAGAAAAAGAAGGCGAATTGATTTTGTCTAAAATCACCCCAACAGATCAGTTGATTTTATTGGATGAAAATGGCAAGAATTTTTCAAGTGTAGGTTTCTCAGAAGAATTACAAAAGAAAATGAATTCTGGAATAAAAACCCTAGTATTTGTAATTGGCGGACCTTACGGATTTTCGGATGCGGTTTATGCCAAATCGCAAGGAAAAGTATCGCTTTCACTAATGACATTTTCACATCAAATGGTGCGTTTGTTCTTTATTGAACAACTCTACCGCGGATTTACGATTCTAAGAAACGAACCGTATCATCATCAGTAATTTACGATTTACGACGTGTGATATACGATTTACAAAGTATAATTAATATACAAACTCTTTCTTTGAAACGTTGGATAAATTTAATTTTTGAATTGCTATTTTATACTGAAGATACTTTTCAAAACTTAAATTTTTATCAAATTTCAAACTAATATTAGCTTTTGTTTTCTTCAATGTTTCAAGCGAAAAACCATTCTTTGAAATAAATACAACCTCCCCTCCCTTTGGCTTTGCCAATTTATACTTTGTTTTAGAAAATGGAATAAAAGCCAAATTTTTATGAACGCTATCTGAATACGAAAAATAATTTTCAGAGGTTTCGGATTTATGTGCACTTCCCTCCTTTTTGGCTTGTAACTTGATTATTTCAGGAATAACCAAACGCAATGGCAAACGTTTATCAATATGAAAAATCCAATTGGTAGAACTAATAGCATTTTTCCTATTCACTTCTACTAAAGTATCTTTCCCATTGGTTTTAAAAAACAAATAAATAGGAGAATAATCTTGGACGTCTTTAACACTAGTTATATTCGACTGGGGTAACGAAACCGATTCTTTTTTTCCACAAGAAAACAGAACCAACAACAATAATACACTTAGATTTTTCATGAGTTCATCGCATTAAATAAAGTAACACATTCCATAGCTTCTTTTACATCATGCACTCGGAGAATTGAAACACCTTTTAGCAAGGAAATAGTATTTAAAGTAGTGGTTCCGTTAAGGGATTCTGATGCATTTGTATTCAAGACTTTATATATCATTGATTTTCTAGAAACCCCAGACAAAATTGGCAATTCTAATTGTTGAAATAACTCCATTTTTTGAAGTATTTCATAATTCTGTTCTAGTGTTTTGGCAAAGCCAAATCCAGGATCTACAATCAAATCATTAATACCTAAACTTCGAGCAGCAGCTATTCGTTCAGAGAAATACAAAAGCACTTCTTTAACCACATCTTCGTATTGCGTAAGTGTTGTCATCGTTTGAGGCGTACCACGCATGTGCATCATAATGTAGGGCACTTTATATTTTGTAACAACGCCTAACATAAGATCGTCTAATTTTCCTGCTGAAATATCATTGATTATTGCCGCACCTTTTAGAATACAAGCCTCGGCAACTTTAGATCGGAAAGTATCAATTGATATCAAAATATTTGGAAATTGTTGAACGAGCAATTCAACAATAGGAACAATTCTGGCTATTTCTTCTTCTACTGATACAAATTCAGCATTCGGTTTGCTAGAATAGGCGCCAATATCAATAAAAGTAGCTCCTTCAGAAAGCATTTTTTGAACCTGCGCTACTATTTCGTCAGCATTTTTATACTTCCCACCATCAAAAAAAGAATTCGGAGTTACATTCAAAATTCCCATTACTTTAGGCTTTGATAAATCGATGAGCTGTCCTTTGCAATTAATCGTCATTTCATTCTGGTTTTAAAGAGCTCGTTTTTCTTCTTTCAGAAAAATTATTCTTATTTTTGAAAAAATTTGAATACAAATATACATCAATAATGAAGAATACTTCACAAGAATATGATGCCGTTATCTCGGTATGTCGCTCTTTATTCAACAATAAAATGAAAGATTACGGAAGTGCTTGGCGCATATTACGTTTGCCATCACTAACCGACCAAATATTTATTAAAGCACAACGCATCCGAAGTTTACAAGAAAACGATGTTCGTAAAGTAAACGAAGATGAATCAGGCGAATTTATTGGCATCATCAACTACTCTATTATGGCTTTAATTCAATTGGAATTAGGAATTGCAGATCAGCCCGATTTAGATGTTGCAAGAGCTACCGAATTATACGATGCCAAGATCAAGGAAACCAAAGAATTAATGGAAAATAAAAACCATGATTATGGTGAAGCTTGGCGAGATATGCGTGTGAGTTCTTTGACGGATTTAATTTTACAAAAATTACTTCGCGTAAAACAAATCGAAGACAACAAAGGAAAAACATTAGTATCGGAAGGTATCGATGCCAATTACCAAGACATGATTAATTATGCTGTTTTTGCATTGATTTTAATGAAGTAATCACCTTTATCTCAAATTATACAATGATGAATTTTAAGAATATAATTACTCACTTTTCCCGAATTTTTGTTGGGATTCTATTTATTATTTCAGGATTAATCAAACTGAATGATCCTGTAGGTTTTTCTTATAAGTTAGCAGAATATTTTGGTGAGCCGGTTTTCAACCTACCTTTTCTTGTTCCATTCTCACTAGCATTAGCGCTATTTATAGTAATACTTGAAGTGGTTTTAGGAGTAATGCTTTTGTTAGGATACCAATCGAAACTAACGGTTTGGTTATTATTACTTTTAATCATCAAGTTTACCTTTTTGACATTTTACTCTGCTTATTTTAATGTGGTAAAAGATTGTGGTTGTTTTGGAGATGCTTTGCATTTATCCCCATGGGAATCCTTTACAAAAGATGTTGTTTTGTTGTTCTTTATTTTGATTTTGTTTGTCAATGTAAAATTGGTTCAGCCATTATTTACGGCTAAAATCCAACATTTATTGGTCGGAATCAGTTTGGTTTTATGTGGAATCATGGGGTATTGGGTTTTAAATCATCTGCCAATTATTGATTTTAGACCTTTCAAAGTGGGTAATAATATCCAAAAAGGAATGGAAATTCCAGAAGGAGCGCCGCAATCAGTAGTTGAAATGGTATTTATTTATAAAGTAAATGGAGTAGATACTGAATTTACCGAAAAAGATTTGATGAATATTCCAGCCGGAGCCACATTTGTTGATCGAAAAGACAAAATACTAGTAGAAGGATACGTACCTCCTATTCATGATTTTACAATGGAAAAAGAGGGTTCTGACTACAAAGAAGAATTATTAGTTGAGCCAAAATTGGTACTTTTTGTTGCTTATGATTTGGTTCTTGCAAATAAAGAAGGAATGCTACTTTTAAAAAATGTACAAAAAGAAGCCGAAGCTAAAGGATACAAAGTTATTGGTATGACCGGTGCTACTCAAGAGCAAATTGAAATAACAAAAAAAGAATACGGATTTACATTTGACTTCTATTTTTGCGATGCGATTGCTTTAAAAACAATTGAAAGAGCTAATCCAAGTATTGTCATTTTAGAAAAAGGTACTGTAAAGCAAAAAGTACATTATAATGACATTCAGGATTTAAAATTATAACTAGTTAATAGTTGACAAGTAGATAAGTTATTAACTATAACGATGGTAAATCAGCTTAACGTTTGAATTCTACCATTTTTAATTTGACTTTACCTTAAATTTGATAAATATTTACGCATTATGAAAAAATTATTCGCTTTAGTAATTGCTTTCGCTACATTCTCTTGTACCAGCAATGCACAGAAAACTTCCTTTTCAGAAACCGCTTTATCTGAAACGCTTATGACTACCAATGGAGGTCAAATAGCATTTAAAGACATCCTTAAAAATCACAAAGGAAAAACAACCGTGATTGAAGTTTGGGCCTCTTGGTGTGGCGATTGCGTAAAAGCAATGCCGAAGGTAAAAGAAATACAAGCCAATCATCCTGAAGTAGCTTTTACTTTTATTTCAATGGACAAAACAGCTGATAAATGGTTAGCTGGTATTGAAAAACACGAATTAAAAGGAGCTCATTATATGGCTAACGACCAAATGAAAGGTGTTTTTGGACAAGCTATTGATTTAGATTGGATTCCAAGATACATTATCTTAGACAAAACGGGAAAAATAGTATTGTACCGAGCTATTGAAAAAGATTTTGATCTTATCAATGAAAAACTAAACAAGTTAAAATAAACTAAAACTATTATAATTAATACAACTGAAATGAGAAAAAAGATTGTTGCAGGTAACTGGAAAATGCATAAAAACGCTGAGCAAACAGAAGATTTATTGAATGATTTAATTGCAAAAGTACCAACTGATTGTACTGCACAAGTAATTGTAGCTCCAACTTTTGTTAACCTAGCTTCTGCTGTAGATCATTTAGAATTCACTAACATTGATGTAGCTGCTCAAAACGTTCACCAAGCTGAAAGCGGTGCTTTCACTGGAGAAATATCTGCTGATATGTTAAAAAGCGTTGGTGTAAACACAGTAATCCTTGGACACTCTGAGCGTAGAGCTATATTTCATGAAACAGATGCTTTAATTGCAAATAAAGTAGATGCAGCATTAGCTCACGAAATGACAGTAATTTTCTGTTTTGGTGAAGAATTAAAAGACCGTCAGTCTAACAATCATTTCAATGTGGTAGAAAATCAATTGAAAGATGGTTTGTTCCATATTAAAGCAGCTAGTTGGGAAAATGTGGTATTAGCTTACGAGCCTGTTTGGGCTATTGGTACAGGAGAAACTGCATCTCCAGAACAAGCACAAGAAATGCACGAATTCATTAGAGAAACTGTACGTAAATCTTTTGGTAGTGATGTAGCTGAAGACGTTTCAATTCTTTATGGAGGAAGCGTAAAACCTGATAATGCAAAAGAAATTTTCTCAAAACCAGATGTTGATGGAGGTCTTATTGGTGGAGCTGCTCTGAAAGCAGATGATTTCGTAGCTATTATTAACGCGATCTAAATTTTACAATTTAAAATAATTGAAAGAGGTTTGTTCATTCAAACCTCTTTTTTTTGTTTTGATTGGTCACAATAAATAAAGAGAAACTGTACCTTTGCAAAAAAATAAAACATGTCAAATAGTTATATCGGATACCATTTTACTATTGAACCAAAAGAACTAGGTTCAGAAATTCTAATTGCAGAATTAGGAGAAAAAGCATTTGAAAGTTTCACAGAAACTGAAACAGGCATTGATGCTTTTGTACAAAAAGACTTATGGGACGAAACTATACTTGATGATGTTTACATTCTTCAATCAGAGGAGTTCAAAATCGACTATACTTACGAGGAGATTGAACAAGTCAACTGGAATGAAGAATGGGAAAAAAACTTTGAGCCCATTGAAGTAGACGGAAAATGCCATGTTCGCGCTCCTTTCCACCCAAAGACTAATGCCGAGTTTGATATTGTTATTGAACCTAAAATGAGTTTTGGAACAGGACATCATGAAACTACTCATATGATGATTCAGCATTTGTTAGAAATGGATGTGAAAGGTTTAAAAACCTTAGACATGGGATGTGGAACTGCAATCTTAGCCATTTTAGCTGAAATGAAAGGTGCTCAACCAATCGATGCTATTGATATTGACAATTGGTGCTATTTGAATTCGATTGAGAATGCCGAACGTAACCATTGCCAACATATTAGCGTCTATGAAGGAGATGCCGCTTTACTACAAGGAAAAAAATACGACTTGATTATTGCTAACATCAACCGAAATATTCTATTAAACGATATGCAGTCGTATGTCGATTGTTTGAATCCTGGAGGAACTATTTTATTTAGCGGTTTTTACGAAGAAGATATTCCGTTTATTGATGATTCTTGTACCAAGAAAGGTTTGACTTACATTAAAAAATTCCAAAGAAACAATTGGGTTTCATTAAAATATGTAAATTAGTATTGTAATTACCAAAGTACAAAACCTACCCTCAAATGAGTACTAAAGAGAAAGTAAGAGAAAGAGTCAGTTTCAAAGAAGCAACCACTACAAACAATGAAATTGTGGTGTATAATGATGATGTCAATACTTTTGATCACGTAATTGACACCTTAGTTCGCGTTTGTGATCATACTCCAGAACAAGCAGAACAATGTTCGCTAATTATTCATTACAATGGAAAATGCACTGTCAAAACTGATGTGTACGACAAATTGAAGCCACAATGTATTCAATTATTGGCAGCAGGGCTAAGCGCAGAAATTATTTAACAGAAAGACATTAATTTCATTTTTTTTATAAAATTTATAGTTTTATTTTATATTTGATTAAAATTATAGGTATTTATGAAAGAATATGCTTCTATTTTAGTTTTTGCAATGCCACTGTTTTTGGTGTTAATTATCATTGAAAAAGTCTACGGATACTACAAAGGTGAAGACACTGCTCCGTTAATGGATTCTGTATCAAGTATCAGTTCTGGAATAATAAACTCATTAAAAGACGTCTTGGGACTAAGTGTGACTCTATTATCTTACGAATGGATGTCAATTCATTTGGCTTTATTCCAACAAGAGGTTTCAATTGCCTCTATAATAATTGCGTTTATTGTAATCGACTTTTATGGCTATTGGTCGCATCGTTTATCACATCAAATCAACTTTTTTTGGAATAAACACGCTATTCACCATAGTAGTGAAGAATTTAATCTATCCTGCGCTTTACGCCAAAGCATTTCAAGTTTTGTCAATCTTTTTACTTTCCTTTTATTACCTGCAGCTATCGTGGGAGTTCCTGCCAAAGTGATTGCAATAACACTGCCAATTCATTTGTTTTTACAGTTTTGGTACCATACCAAACACATAAAAAAAATGGGGGTGTTAGAAAAAATAATTGTAACACCATCACACCACCGTGTACATCATGCTATCAATCCAGAATACATGGATAAAAATCATGGTCAAATTTTCATCTTTTGGGATAAACTATTTGGTACATTTCAAGAAGAGTTAGACGATGTACCCGCCGTTTTTGGAATCACAAGACCAGCACAAACTTGGAACCCATTCCGTATTAACTTCCAACATCTTTGGTTATTAATTTCGGATGCTTGGCGCGCTGAGAATTGGAAAGACAAACTGACTATTTGGTTTAAACCTACTGGGTGGCGCCCAGAAAATTTTGAGGAGAGATACCCAGTTGCTAAAATTACTAATGTATTTGATTTCTCAAAATACGGTACACAGTATTCAAAATTATTATTGTTTTGGTCTGTATTTCAACTATTTACAACACTTGGCTTAGTAAGTTACCTGTACCTTTCAATAGCCAATCTTAGCATTCAGAATATTTTCATTTATGCTATTTTTATTTTTATAAGTGTGTATAGTTATACCGAACTTATGGATACCAATAAATATGCTGTTATTTGGGAAACAATCCGATTCGCGATTGGTATTGCCATTATCATTTCCTTTGGGAATTGGTTTGAAATAGACCAATTAATTCCTTTTGGAACTTCTATTGTAATTGCATTTATTAGTAGTTCTTTTTTGGGTACATTATTTTTTGTTGGGACCAATTTTAAATCAGAAAAATTGGCTATAGCCTAACTCGATACATTATGAAAAACAAAATCGCTTTATATGTTTACCTTGGATTTAGTTTGATCTATCTAACCATAACTGCTTTAAACCTAGAAGAAATGGCGCGTTTATTAAAACCCTTTTTACTTCCTATCTTACTAATTGCAGTATACTTATCGAACACATTTAGTTCTAAAAAAATCCTTTTAACTGCTTTGACTTTTTCATGGATTGGTGATATTGTTTTATTATTTGCCAATAAAGGCGAACTCTATTTTATTGTAGGATTAGTTGCATTCTTGATTTCTCATGTATTTTATATCGTGCTTTTTAACCAACAAGCGGTAACTACATCCATTTCCAACAAAATTAGTTTTGGAGCTGGAATAGGACTTATTTTACTTTATTTCTTTGGAATGATAACTACATTAGGTCCGAAGTTAGGACCGCTTACTGTGCCTGTTATTGTGTATGCTATTGTAATTAGCAGTATGTTGTATTTTGCCTTAAAAGGAAGTTATCAATGGAATGCAATTCCATACCAATCAGTTCTAGTAGGTGCATTGTTTTTTATTGCTTCAGATAGTATTCTAGCATTTAACAAATTTTACCAACCTATTCCTTACGCATCATTTTTAATCATGATAACCTATTTAGGCGCTCAGTATGGTATCGTTTGGGGAATTTTAAATTTAAACCAAAAAAAATAGCATTTTATAATTCAAGAAAATGCTACTCAATAGTATATGGATTGTTATTTAGTGCGGTAATTGTTTCTTCAAAAATCCATACAAAGCAGTTCCTAGTAAGGCCTCAACTAACACTAAAATAACGTTTGCTATTCTAGCTCCTAAAAAAATATAATCTGGACAAGATCCTACTAATCCCCAACCTAGCCCGAACAAGAAACCGCCAATGACACAAATACAGCATACAAAAGAAATATACCAAAGCCAGGTTTAGAAAAATAAATTCAAATTCTTTATTATATTGCCACAATAATTGATTCCTATTTGGCAAACAAAAACAATTAATTTGGGTATAATTATTGCTAGAAGTTAAATAGCATTAAAAGTTCTCTATATATTTGTTAAACTCTCTAAAAAAGTTTCGATAGTTAAATTAGTCAATTATGAAAAAAATTCTCTTCCTTTTCAGTATATCACTTTTGATAAGTTCTTGCGTAAGCACCCGATCTACTATAAAAAATGTAGATGATTCGGCTCCTGATTTAATTGTAAAAGGAGATAATACATTTGAAATTAATCAATTCAGTACCGATAAAAAGTACGGTTATGACAAAGATTACCCAATTAATATATTTTACAAAACAACTAATACGGATGCCAATCAAGAACGTTTTTTAAATGCTTTGGCTGGGCCAAAGGGAGAAAAAATAACCTACACTAAATTGGAAAGTTGTTGCCCCTTCCCCACTAAAAGAAGCGATATGGGAGCTGGTTTCTTAGATGTGTATGAACTAAAATGGGAAGGACAAAATAAACCGATACTGCTGTATATCAATATTTATGAAAAAGGGATACTAATGGTTCCACTTGGATTGAGACTTAAATAAAAAGAGCGCCAAAATTGGCGCTCTTTTTATATACTTAATTTTAATTATTGTACTTGAAACAATGCGTTACTAAATAGCAGAATTCCATTTTCCCAAAAACCTCTGAACAATGGATTATCAACCATATAAATCAGTGTTCCTTTTTCTTTTTTCTCTACTGCATAAGTAACGGTCTCTTCTAATTTTTTCTTTAAATTATGTCCTACAAAACCATAACTTGTATAATTCTTAGGTACATAAATTACATTAGAAGCCTTTGTTAACAAAGAATACTTTCTTGCATCCGTTTTTAAACTAAAATAATTGGAACCTAATCCAAATGCCAGTGGATGAGAAGCATCTATAGCATTTTCAATAATTGCACCCGGAATCGAAGACGAAATTAATCTTCTTTCATGATTGTGATAGTCTAACAAACGACTTTTAAGTTCAATTTCTTTGGCTTCATTTTCAGATTTTGTTTTCTCTTCATCCGAAGCAAAAACGCGTAAAGCATAAATCTCATTTTTCTCAAATTGGTTCAGAGACTCATTAATAGCAATTACTTTTCCGCCTTTTGCGATCCAGCTTTCTAACTGTTTGCTAAAATCATCAGAGAAATTATAGTTTCCATCCGCCAAAATTAGCGTATTGTATTCTGACCAATCTATTCTTCCTAAATTACTTACATCTACAATACTCGTTGGATACTGAATTACTTCATCTAAATAATGCCAAACTGCTCCAAACTCAGTAGGATTTACTCCTTTTCCAGATAGCAATAGAATTTTAGGCATCTTAATTAAAGAGAAATTTTCTCCTCCTAAATCACGTGCATTAACAGAAAAACCGGAAGTTAAGTAATTATAGTCGGATTTTGACTGGATTAAATCACTTACTGTTTTTTCAAAATTTACAATTGATGGGTTATCCCCTTTACTAACAATCAATCCGCCAGACTCAACTATTACATCTCCAAAAACGGCTTTCTGTGCAGCTGTTCTCACTTTAATTCCATTTTGAAGCAATTGAGAAACTACCTTTGCAGAAGTTCTATTATTCCATGGAATATGAAATGCGTATACTTTTTCTGGTGCATTTAATTGCTTTTTCTCAATCGTAGCTTTGGTGCTTAAAGCCAAACTGTTTTTTAAAGCATAGCCTTCAACTCCATAGGCCAATGGCAAATCCCAAGCTGTGATATCATATGATAAACTATCATTTAATTTTTGATTGGGTTCAAATAAAACCTGAGCCATAACCCCTCTTGGTTGATCTGCCTTGATGATCAAATCATTTGGTTCAATAGAAAATGCATTGTCTTTTTTTGTTTTATAATTGTAGCCTGTTGTTTTTTGACTAGCATTGGCATATGAATATTCAATTCCATTCTTTTTTAGTAATTCTACTAATTGTTCAGACTTCGGATTGTTCTTCATCACATAAGTGGCATATACTCCTTTGGCTTTTTTTCGGGAATTCGTCATAAAACCTCTAAAACCTTTTAGCAATTGATTCGACTGATTTGATGCCGTTTCAATAATAGTCAAAACTGCTTTTGCATGATGAGTTAATCTATCTTTGGTGGTCAAATATGTTCCGTTAGTCAATTTAATTTCGCGTCCAGCGCCAATTCCACCTTGCTCCAATGTCATCCCAACAGCTCCGTTGTATGTAGGATAGGTATCACCGTAACTTGGATAAAACAAATCAAAACGTTCACGAGTATTGTACAGCCAATTTTCTTTATCAAACTTAGCCGCAATATTTTTTCCTAAAGAATAATGAAAGTCTTTTTGGTAAGGATCAATAAATTCATGCAACGGTTCTGCAGATGGTGGAAAAAAATATGGCGATTCATACCCCATTTCATGAATATCTGCGTGAACTTGAGGCATCCATTGATTGTATAGTGCAATTCGCTTTTGAGATTCAACTTGAGTTTGCCAAGCCCAGTCTCTATTTAAATCAAATATGTAATGATTATACCTTCCGCCTGGCCAAACCTCCATATGTTCTCTATCAGATAATCCAGGATGTGTTTTCTTACCTGAAATTTCGCGCAACCAATTGGCATAACGAGATAGGCCATCAGGATTTTCGCAAGGATCCAATATTACAATTGTATTTTTCAACCATTCTTTGGTTTCTTTATTAGCAGGATTTAATAATTCATATGCAACCGTCATAGCACTTTCCATACCCGCATATTCATTTCCATGCACACTAAAGCTGATCCAAACAATTAGCTTATCGCCAATCTTTTGGTTGCTTTGATTAGAAAGACCAATTGCATTCAGATTATTATTTCTAATTTGATCTAAATTAGCCAAGTTTTCAGGAGTGGAAACAAAATAGACATTCAAGTTGCGTTCTTCATTGGTTTGTCCATACACCTGATGTTTAATTAAAGATGATTCTTTAACCAAATGACTAAAATATGCTTCAGTTTGGTGGTAAAAAGTAATTTGTTTGCCATAATTAGGCAAAAATTCAGAAGGTGATTTGATTTGTGCTATTGTTTGTAATGAACACAAAACCAACATTAAAAAAATTGACTTTCTCATAAGAATAGTAAAAGAATTTATAGAATACCAAATGTAGATATATTTAGACTACATAGGTACTAAAATTAGAAATTGTAATCAAATAATTACGAAAAATTAAAAATACGATTACAAATTCAAGTTAATTATCAAAATAATTAGTACAAAATATATAATTTTGAGAAAAGTTTAATTTATGGAAGAATGTATTTCTGTTTTTGATATGTTAAAAATTGGTGTAGGTCCATCCAGTTCACACACTTTAGGTCCGTGGAGAGCCGCAGAACGTTTCTTATCAGAGCTCAGAAAAGAAAACAAACTGAGTGCTACCCTATCCATTCGAGTAGATTTGTACGGATCACTATCACTTACTGGTAAAGGACACGCAACTGATTTAGCCGTAATGCTTGGACTTAGTAATCAAAATCCAGAAACAATTCCAGTAGAAAATATTAAAGGAATTACAGATCAAATTATAAAAGACAAAACAATTAATTTAGGAGGGGAAAACACCATTGAATTTGATCCCCAAGCAGCTATTGTTTTCAACAAAAACTTTCTTCCTTTTCATTCTAATGGTATAAAATTTTCCGCTTTTTTCAACGAAAATGACCATTATGAAGCTACCTATTATTCTATTGGCGGAGGTTTTGTTGTCGTTGAAGAACGAGTGAATGCGAAAAAGAAACAAGCCATCAAATGTGCTTTTCCGTATATAATTAATAATGCCGCCGACTTACTGCAATTTGCAACATCAGAAGAAAAATCAATTTCAGAAATCGTTTATGAGAATGAAAAATCAATGCGCTCTGAAAATGAAATTCATGAAGAACTACTTCGAATATGGAACACAATGCTAGAATGCATGTATTTGGGTTGTCATTCTGAAGGTATTTTACCTGGCGGACTAAATGTTCGCCGAAGAGCATTTGATATGCACCAAGATTTGATTGGACTTTCGAACTATAATTCACCACAAACTTGGTTAGAACAAATTCGCAAGACAGAAGTAAAATTCCGCCAAATCTTAAAATGGGTGAGCTGTTTTGCCTTAGCTGTCAACGAAGTAAACGCATCGTTAGGCCGAGTGGTGACTGCACCAACCAATGGAAGTGCGGGTGTTATTCCTGCGGTTCTTATGTATTATATGGTGATTGAAAACCACCAAGCTGGAGAAAAAGAGATTAAACAATTTTTATTAGTTGCAGGAGAAATTGGCAGTATTTTTAAACAAGGAGCTACTATATCTGCTGCCATGGGTGGTTGTCAAGCTGAAATTGGCGTATCATCAGCTATGGCTGCTGCAGCTTTGTGCGAACTGATGGGCGGAACCCCGAGCCAGGTTTTAATAGCTGCTGAAATTGCAATGGAACATCATTTGGGTCTGACATGTGATCCAATAGAAGGTTTGGTTCAAATTCCATGTATTGAGAGAAATACAATGGGCGCTATAAAAGCGATTAATGCTGCTGAATTAGCATTAGCTACTGATCCAAAGAATGTAAAAGTCCCTTTGGATAAAGTAGTGGATACTATGTGGCAAACTGCCAAGGACATGAACTCTAAATACAAAGAGACTTCTCAGGGAGGATTAGCGGTTGCTGTAAATCTGTCGGATTGTTAAATTACTTTCGCCTAGTATCAATGATATAGACAATTTTCCATAGCCCATTATCCCTAAATAATGTAAATGCATTTACACCTTTATGGCTAATTTTTCCGTTCAAATAAAATTCATAGGGAGTCCAAACATGAGCCATAGCACCATCTACTTGAATAGAATAATCTAGTAATTTTTCTTCAAAGAGAATCGTTGGCGGTATCGTTGCTATAGAATGATAAAAATCTTTAGACGATTGATTCTTTAATTGAGTCCCTTTCAAAGATTCGGCAATAGATTGTAAAATCATATTCTCAGCACAAACCGATTTGATGATTGTAGAGTCTTTGGCATGAAAGCCTTTAAAAAAAGTAACAACTATTTGTTTTACTTCATCATTTTGGGAATGTAAAGTACTTGTAAATACAAACATTACAATAAATAAAATTCTGTGCATGGTACTAAAATAATAATCAAACATCAAAATAAACAATAATTCTCCAATGTTGAGCTGAAAAAAATTGATTTTATTACCTTTACCGCAAATAAATACATTACTATGTCTGTCGCAAAAAAAGATTACAAAAGAATTACTACAAAGTCATTAATTGAAATGAAAGCTAATGGCGAAAAAATTTCAATGCTTACTGCCTATGATTTTACTATGGCTAAAATAGTAGATTCGGCTGGAGTTGATGTAATCCTCGTGGGAGACTCTGCTTCCAATGTAATGGCAGGACATGAAACTACCTTACCAATTACTTTGGACCAAATGATTTATCACGCATCATCTGTAGTTCGTGCCATTGAACGTTCATTAGTAGTGGTTGATTTGCCTTTTGGAAGCTACCAATCAGACTCGAAAGAAGCACTTCGTTCTGCCATCCGAATTATGAAAGAAAGCGGCGGGCACGCTGTTAAATTAGAAGGTGGAAGCGAAATTAAAGATTCTATTAAAAAAATATTAAATGCCGGAATTCCGGTGATGGGACATTTGGGCTTAACCCCACAATCCATTTATAAATTTGGAACCTACACTGTTCGTGCCAAAGAAGATGCTGAAGCTGAACAACTAATGGAAGATGCTAAAATGTTAGAAAACTTAGGTTGTTTTGCAATAGTTGTAGAAAAAATTCCAGCCCATTTAGCTGAAAAAGTAGCAAAAAGCATTTCTATTCCTGTCATCGGAATTGGTGCTGGTGGTGGCGTTGACGGACAAGTATTAGTTATCCATGATATGTTAGGGATGAATAACGAATTCAGTCCGCGTTTCTTGAGACGCTATATGAATTTATACGAAGGAATGACTTCGGCTATAAGTCAATATGTAGACGATGTCAAATCAACTGATTTTCCAAATGCTAATGAACAGTACTAGTAACAAGTAATTAGTGTTCAATTAATAATGTTCGTATTTAATATTTTAATTTGGGAAAAATAATTTCTAACAAGAATAACCTTCAAATTCTTCACGAAGACAATCATCTTATTGTAGTGAATAAACGTGTGGGAGATATTGTGCAAGGCGATAAAACAGGAGACAAACCTTTAAGTGAAGTTGTTAAAGAGTACATCAAAGAAAAATACAATAAGCCAGGCGAAGTTTTTTTAGGAGTGGTACATCGTTTGGATAGACCCACAACCGGTATCGTAGCTTTTGCACGAACAAGCAAAGCGTTATCACGAATGAACGAACTTTTCAGTAACAGAGAAACTCAAAAAACCTATTGGGCAGTAGTAAAAAACAAACCTGAGAAATCTAAAGATAAGTTAGTTCATTACCTTAAACGAAACGAAAAAAACAATACTTCTAAAGCACATCTCAAAGAAGTTCCCGATAGCAAATTAGCTAGTTTAGAGTATCAAATTATCAAAGAACTCAAAAACTATACAGCTTTAGAAATTGAACTGCACACAGGAAGACATCACCAAATTAGAGCCCAATTATCAGCTATTGGTGCGCCAATAAAAGGAGATTTAAAATACGGATTTGATCGAAGTAATCCCGACGGTGGAATACATTTGCATGCAAGAAAACTACATTTTATTCACCCGGTTTCCAAAGAAGAAATAACTATAATTGCTCCTACTCCTGATGATGTGATTTGGAATGCTATCTAATTTTAATTTAAAGAATTAGAGTATAATTCAATTTTAAAAATTAAATTGCATACCAATTTTAAGTCGTCTTAGTTATGAATTACAAATCGGATATAGGGTATCGCAAAGAGATTTTAACTCGTTTATTGAATGCAGTAATCGTTAACGAAAACGAAATTGTAAGTGCTTTAAAAGCCGATTTCAATAAGCCTGAATTTGAGACCGTAGTAACTGAAACCAGTTATGTCATTTCTGATTTAAAATACACTATTAAAAACATCTCCAATTGGGCTAAACCTGAAAGGGTTTTTCCATTTATTTTAAATATTCCTTCCTCAGATACTATTTACAAAGAACCCTATGGAAAAGTATTGGTAATAGCACCTTGGAATTATCCTTTTCAATTGGCACTTTGTCCTGTAATAGCAGCGGTTGCCGCAGGAAATCAAGTCGTTTTAAAACCATCTGAATTGACACCAAATACAGCTGCGATAATTCAAAAAATAATTGCTGGAATTTTTCCTATTAATCATGTAGAAGTAATACAAGGTGATGCTGAAGTGGCAACCCAATTGTTAGCTCAACGTTGGGACTATATCTTTTTTACTGGTAGTGTAGCAGTTGGTAAAATTGTAGCCAAAGCTGCTGCTGCAAATTTAACTCCAGTAACTTTAGAATTAGGCGGAAAAAACCCTTGTATCGTTGATGAAACAGCTAATTTACAATTGGCTGCTAAACGAATCGTGTGGGGAAAATTCATCAATGCAGGACAAACTTGTATTGCACCCGATTATATCTTGGTACATCAAAAAAGCAAAAACAAATTTATTGAATTTTTAAAAGCAGAAATCACTACTGCTTATGGTGAAAATCCTGAAATTTCTCCTGATTTTGCCCGTATTATTAATACTAAAAATTGGACTCGATTAGTTAAAATGATAGATGAGACTAAAATTATTTTTGGAGGTAAATACAATAACGAAACCAATTACCTTGCTCCTACACTAATCGAGGAAAATAATTTGGAAAGTTTGATCATGCAGGATGAGATTTTTGGTCCATTATTACCAATTCTAACTTATACTGACGAGTCAGAAATTGAAGCCATAATAACAAAATACGAAAAGCCATTAGGGTTTTATATTTTCAGCGAAAGAAAAAAATTCTGTGATTCAATTATTGCAAAATATTCCTTTGGAGGCGGATGTATCAATGATACTATGATTCATTTTTCTAATAAAAAATTACCTTTTGGAGGCGTAGGTCATAGTGGAATTGGCGCGTATCATGGTAAATTAAGTTTTGATATCTTTTCGCATCATAAAGGAGTTGTAAAAAAAGCAACTTGGATTGATTTACCTTTGCGTTATGCACCTTATAAAGGAAAACTTGCCTCGGTAAAAAAAATATTAAATTGGCTATAATAAAAATTAAACGTTTAATCCCAAACCAAAATAAAAAATGCAAACAACCAACAAAAAAATAGAACAACTAAAGACAAACGGGTACGAATTACAATTTGAGAATGTATTTAACAAAGCTTTCGAAAACTATAAAAAAATTGCTGTTTATGCGGGACTTGCAATTCTTGTTTTTGGATTTCTTTTGGTCATAGTAGCTGGAATAGGAATTGTTGGTTTTATAGGTATCGAAAATATCAATCCCAATTCGATGAAACATTTGGAAGCCAAAATGCTTCAACCTGAATATATTGGAAATCAATTTATTGCAGCATTAATTTTCAGTAGTCTTTTTAGCCCAATTAGTGCTGGATTTTTAAAAATGGCAGAAGCTGGTGCTAAGGATACCGAATTTAAAATGCGTCATTTTTTCTCCTTTTACAACTGGTCTTTTTTTAAAGAATTAGTAATAGCAACTTTTGTCATAACATTTTTAAGTACTGGAATTAGTAGTGTTTTAACGTATTACAAAATACCATTTATAGGGAGTCTTTTATCGTTTATTATTGGAATCTATACCACACTAGCCATTCCATTAATTATTTTTGGTAAACAAAAAGCTTTAGAAGCGATACAGGCAAGTATTAGTATATCTAGCAAACAGTTTTTCACAATCTTTCTTCTTTTGTTAGTTGCTTTTTTTGGTTCTTTAGTGGGTTTAATCGGGTTCTGTATCGGAGTTTTATTTACCATTCCGTTCAATATATCCATGCAATACGCCATTTATGATGCTATTATTGGTATAGAAAATGAAGAAGCTGTGCTAATAGAAACAGAAGAAATCTAACCCAACCACCCATCACGATCTAAACTTCGGTATTGAATTGCTTCTGCAATATGATGGGAAGCTACACTTTCAGCAGCTTCTAAATCGGCAATAGTTCGAGCTACTTTTAAAATTCGGTCATACGCACGAGCTGAAAGATTCAATCGTTCCATCGCATTTTTAAGTAATTCCTTAGACGGTTCATCCAATGCACAAAACTCCCGAATGTGCTTGGTACTCATTTGTGCATTGTAATGAATAGCCGACATGGATTCAAAACGAATTGATTGAATTTCACGAGCATGCGTTACTCTTTTGCGAATTTCGACACTACTTTCTGCTTTTCTGTCGTCGGATAATTTTTCAAAGGGAACAGGAGTTACTTCGATATGTATATCAATACGGTCTAACAAAGGACCTGAAATTTTATTCATATAGCGTTGCATTTCGTGAGGAGAAGAAGTTTGAGGAGCATCAGGATCGTTAAAAAACCCACTCGGACTGGGATTCATACTCGCCACCAACATGAATGATGACGGATAGGTAACAGTAAATTTCGCTCTTGAAATAGTGACTTCTCTGTCCTCTAATGGTTGGCGCATTACTTCAAGAACATCTCTCTTGAACTCTGGCAATTCATCCAAGAATAAAACCCCATTGTGTGCCATCGAAATTTCACCTGGTTGCGGATAACTACCACCTCCAACAAGCGCCACGTTTGAAATCGTATGGTGTGGACTTCTAAACGGACGTTGGTTCATTAACCCTACTTCTTTCAATTTACCCGCAACACTATGAATTTTTGTTGTTTCCAAAGCTTCTCGCAAAGTCATGGGAGGCAAAATACTCGGTAATCGTTTGGCTAACATGGTCTTTCCAGCTCCTGGCGGGCCAATCAAAATGATATTATGACCTCCTGCAGCAGCTATTTCCATACACCTTTTAATACTCTCCTGCCCTTTCACATCTGAAAAATCAAACTCAGGAAAATCTAAAGTTTTGTAAAACTCCGCTCTTGTATCAATCGTAGTTGGTTCTAAAGTTCCCTTGCCCTCAAAAAAATCAATAACCTCTTGCAAGTTTTCTACACCATACACATCTAAATCCGAAACAATGGCAGCTTCCTTCACATTTTGTTTTGGCAAAAAGAATCCTTTAAATCCTTCTTCCTTTGCTTTTATTGCAATTGGTAATGCTCCGCGAATTGGTTGCAAACTTCCATCTAGAGACAATTCGCCCATTATAATATAGCGATCTATATCGGTTCCTTTAATTTGTGAAGAAGCAATTAATATTCCAATAGCTAAAGTCAAATCGTAGGCAGACCCTTCTTTTCGCAAATCAGCAGGAGCCATATTTATTGTGATTTTTTTTCCTGGTAAAGCATATCCATTGTTCTTCAACGCAGCAGCAATTCGATAACTACTTTCTTTAATTGCATTGTCAGGTAAACCCACTAAATGGTATCCAATTCCTTTATCGATATTCACTTCTACAGTTATAGTTGTAGCCTCTACACCAAAAACCGCACTCCCAAAAACTTTAATTAACATAATCTGAATATTATTTGTTTTTAAAATTAACAAAAAACAGTTTACGATTCTTGAAAAACATAGTAATAATTTAAAATTTACTTATAATTTAAAATAAATATTAAACATTGAGATTCAAACAAATGTTAAAATTTTAAATACTAAACTGCTAACTAGAATTTTAATTATATTTAACAATTATTAAAATTTAAATTATGAAAAAAAACCTACTTCTGCTCTTTTTGCTAGTTTTACTTCCTAAAGTACATGCTCAAGATTATTTTCCAAATAATGAAACAGTACAAAATAGGAATCAAAATTTTACTGCATTTACCAATGCAACAATTTATGTAACACCCAACCAAATTATTAAAAAAGGTACTCTACTTATTCAAAATGGTAAGGTAGTTACTGTTGGGACAACCGTTTCTATTCCAAAAAATACGATTGTAGTTGATTTGGAAGGAAAAACAATTTACCCTTCGTTTATTGATCTTTACACAAGTTTTGGGATTGAAAAACCTAAAAGTAGCGGTCCAATGTCAAGAGGCCAATTGTATGATACCAAACGTGCAGGCTACTATTGGAATGAAAATATTCGTTCAGAAGTGAATGCCTATGAATCTTTTAAATATGATTCTGCGAAAGCGGAAGAGTTTTTAAAAGCAGGATTTGGTGTTGTTGGAACTCATGTTCAAGATGGTATTGCAAGAGGTACAGGAACTTTGGTTGCTTTAAATAACTTCGATGCAAGCAAACGTTTGGTATCGAATAAAATCACCAATCATTTTGCTTTTACCCGAAGTGCTTTAACGGCTCAAGCGTATCCAAGTTCATTGATGGGAATGATGGCGTTAATCCGCCAAATGTATTATGATATGGATTGGTACAAAAAAGGGAATTCAGAAACCAAGGATCAATCTTTGGAAGCCATGATTGCCAATCAAAATTTAGTTCAACTATTTACTACTGAAGATAAATTGAATAGTTTGAGAGCTTCGAAGATTGCAAAAGAATTTGGGCTAAACTATCTAATGAAAGGAAGTGGAAACGAATTTGAACGAATTGAAGAAATCAAAAACACCAATTCGAAATTCATTATACCAATTAACTTTCCAGAAGCGTATGATGTGTCTGATCCAAATCAAGCCAATCAAATGGAATTAAAAGATTTCCGTTTTTGGAACCAAGCACCGTCAAACTTGAAAGTGTTAGCTGACAATGGCGTTGTATTTTCTTTGACTACTGACAATTTGAAAAAAATGGACAGTTTCAAAACCAATTTATTGAAAGCAATTCAATATGGTTTTGACGCTACGAAAGCATTAGAAGCTTTAACAACTATTCCAGCTGCTATTATAGGTAAAAGTAAAGAAATTGGAACTTTAAATAGTGGAAGCCAAGCCAATTTTATCATAACTTCTGGGGATTATTTTGACAAAAAAACAGTTTTGTATGAAAATTGGGTTCAAGGAAATCGCTTTGTAGTTGCGGATATGACTACAAAAGACATTCGTGGAAATTATGATCTAGTCATTAACAATGAAACCTATAAATGGAAAATTAGTGGTGAAATGGCTAGTCCAAAATCAGAAATTACAACTGCTGATAATAAAAAATTAAATTCAAAAATTACAATTGCCAACCAATGGTTGACTACAGTAATCAAGCCAGACGATTCATTAAAAACTAATTTCACAAGACTTAGTACTTATTTAGGCTCAACTTCAAATCTAGGCGGTAAAGCGATTATAAAAGATGGAAAAGAAGTGAATTGGTCTGCTACTAAAACTGCTGATTTTAAGGCAGAAACTGAAACAAAAAAAGAGGATAAAATTAATCCTTTACAACCTGTAACTTTTCCTAACGTAGCTTTTGGTAACCAAGAAAAATTAACAGCTCAAACTTTATTATTCAAAAATGCTACCATTTGGACTAATGAAAAAGAGGGGATTTTAGAGAATACGGATGTATTAATTAAAGAAGGTAAAATTGCTGCTGTTGGAAAAAATCTTTCAGATCCTTCAGCAACTGTGATTGATGCCAAAGGAAAACACTTGACTAGTGGTATTATCGATGAACACTCTCATATTGCTATTTCTAAAGGAGTAAATGAAGGTGGTCATAATTCAAGTGCAGAAGTAACTATTCAGGATGTTGTCAATTCAGAGGATCCAAATATTTATAGAGATTTAGCAGGTGGAGTTACCATTTCGCAATTATTGCACGGTTCAGCGAATCCTATAGGAGGACGTTCAGCCATTGTAAAATGGAAATGGGGACGCTCTCCAGAAGAAATGTTGTACAAGAACCAACCTAAATTCATCAAATTTGCTTTAGGAGAAAATGTAAAACAATCGAACTGGGGTAACGTAAATCCAACTCGTTTCCCACAAACTAGAATGGGAGTTGAACAAGTTTTTACCGATTATTTCCAAAGAGCTAAAGAATACGATTTGGCTTGGAAAAACTACAATAGCACTAAAAAAGGTAAGGCTCCAAGAGTGGATTTAGAGTTGCAAACTTTGGCTGAGATCATTAACAAAGAACGTTTTATCTCTTGTCATTCTTATGTGCAATCTGAGATATTAATGTTAATGAATGTAGCTGAAAAATTCAATTTTAGAGTGAATACATTTACACATATACTGGAAGGATACAAAGTAGCCGATAAAATGAAAGAACACGGTGTTGGTGCTTCAACCTTTTCTGATTGGTGGGCGTATAAATTTGAAGTAAATGATGCGATTCCGTTTAATGGTCCAATCATGCACAACAAAGGAATTGTAGTTGCCTATAATTCAGACGATGCTGAAATGTCAAGACGTTTAAACCAAGAAGCTGCTAAAGCAGTGAAGTACGGAAATATTTCGGAAGAAGAAGCTTGGAAATTCGTAACCTTAAATCCTGCTAAATTGTTACATCTAGATGATAAAGTGGGAAGTATTAAAGTGGGTAAAGATGCCGATGTGGTACTTTGGAACACCAACCCTTTGTCAATATATGCTAAGGCAGAAAAAACAATCATTGAAGGAGTTGTCTATTTTGACATTCAAAGAGATGAAGAGCAAAGAAAAGCGGTTGCTAAAGAAAGAAACATTTTAATCGGACAATTATTGGAAGAAAAAAATAGAGGAATGATTACCCAAGAACCTAAAAAAGCAGAGCGAACAGAATACCACTGTGATTCACTTGAGCACTAAGGTTTACTTTTCAATAAATAAATTAGAATAATTATGATACATAAAAAAATAGTTCTTTTAACATTGGTATTCGGAATATCAATAGTTGGTAAGGCACAACAAACTCCAGCTCCAAAACAACAAAAATCAATTTTGATTCTTAATGCCAAAGCACATATTGGCAATGGAACCGTTTTGGAGAATAGTGCAATTGGATTTAAAAATGGTAAAATTGATGTAGTATCTTCGGTAAATAGCGTGAACAAAGCCAACTATGAAACGATTATTGATGCATCTGGAAAAGAAGTCTATCCAGGATTTATTGCTCCTAATTCTACTTTAGGACTAGTTGAAATTGACGCTGTAAAATCTTCTGATGACGAATCTGAAATTGGAACATTTAATCCGCATGTTCGAAGTCTAATAGCTTACACAGCCGACTCAAAAGTGGTTGAAACAGTAAGACCAAACGGCGTTTTAATGGCCCAAATTACACCAAGAGGTGGTTTAATATCAGGAACATCTTCTATTGTACAACTAGATGCTTGGCATTGGAATGATGCTGTAATTAAAGAAAATGATGGTATTCACATGGAGTTTCCATCAAGCTTCAAACGAAGTGGATCTTGGTTTGAACCAGGTACCATAGAAGCAAATAAAGAATATACCAAAGAAATTGCTGAAATAAATACCTTTTTCCAAAACGCAAAAGTGTATAATACCACTGCTGCAAAAGAGAGAAATTTAATTTTTGAAGCTACAAAAGGTCTTTTTAGTGGAGAACAAACATTGTTTATTCATGCCAATGAAGAGAAGCAGATGATTGATGCCATCCAATTAGCTAAAAGCAACGGAATAGATAAAATTGCCATCGTAGGTGGTTATGAAGCCTATAAAATTGGAAGCTTTTTAAAGGAAAATAAAATTGGAGTTTTACTTAAACGTGTTCATGGCATGCCTGAAAACGATGATGACGATATCGATTTACCTTTTAAATTGGCTAAACTATTAACTGATCAAGGAGTTTTAGTAGGTCTTGAAAACAGTGGTGCGCACGAAAGAATGGAAACTCGTAATCTTCCTTTCTTAGCTGGAACCTGTGCGGCTTATGGTTTGAATAAAGAACAAGCACTTCAACTAATCACCTCAAATACAGCAAAAATATTAGGTATTGATACTTTTTGTGGTACACTTGAAGTAGGAAAAGATGCTACTTTGTTTATTTCTGAAGGAGATGCACTTGATATGAGAACAAATAAATTAAGTAAAGCTTTCATACAAGGAAGAACAATTAGTTTGGAAACTCATCAAACTAAATTAAACGAACGTTATAAAGGAAAATTCAACCAAAACTAAGTTTTCTTAAATTATTGTTATTAATAAGGCCAATTGCAATTGCAAATTGGCCTTTTTTAGTTTAAATAATGGTTGAAAAATAAAATTATACTAATAAATTGTTGTTTTACGATTATCAAATTCAAAATATCCTTTTGAAATTACATCAAACCCTAAAGAAATATAGGTGTAATTTAATTATTTAATAAAAATGAATAATTAACCCCTATTTTTTTATGGGTCATTGTGATATTTTAATACTTTTATGAAAAATTTAAAAATAAAAGTTATGCGTAAAATTGTTTTAAGTGTGATTCTAATCACTGTTTTGGGACTTACTTTTTTCTCAAATTATTTTGTTGTTGAGTCAACACAACTAGGAGCTCATATTGTTGAGTTGAAATTAGATACTGGAGATACAGCTTGGATGATCGTTGCCTCTGCATTAGTTTTAATTATGACACCTGGTCTTGGATTCTTCTACGGAGGAATGGTTGGAAAGAAAAACGTAATTAGTACAATGCTACAAAGCTTTATGGCTATGGTAATTGTAACTGTATTATGGGTACTAATTGGTTTTGGATTGTGTTTTGGTCCATCTATTGGCGGAATCATCGGAGATCCATCATCTAATTTACTTTTTAATGGAGTAAGTGCTAACACTGCTTGGGAATTAGCTCCAACAATTCCATTACTTTTATTCGCATTCTTTCAGGCTAAATTTGCCATTATTACTCCTGCTTTAATTACAGGTGCTTTTGCAGAACGTGTTCGTTTCTGGGCTTATTTATTATTCATGGTATTATTCATATTAATTATATACGCACCACTTTGCCATATGACATGGCACCCTGATGGATTATTCTTTAAAATGGGAGTTCTTGACTTTGCTGGTGGTACTGTTGTTCACATGAGCGCTGGTTGGGCTGCCTTAGCTGGTGCTATTTTCTTAGGAAAAAGAAAAGTTCAAAAAGTAAACCCTGCACGTATTACTTATGTATTATTAGGAACTGGATTACTATGGTTCGGATGGTTCGGGTTTAATGCAGGTTCTGCTGTAGGTGCTAGTGGACTTGCTGCACAAGCATTAGGAACTACAACAGTAGCTGCTGCTGCTGCTGCAATGGCTTGGGTATTCTTAGATAAAATTATGGGACATAAATTATCTGCAATGGGCGCTTGTATTGGAGCGGTTGTTGGTTTAGTTGCCATTACTCCTGCTGCTGGTTTTGTAAGTATTCCTCACGCTATTACCATCGGTATTATTGCAAGTATCATTAGTAACTTAATGGTAATGAAATTCCCTAAAGGAAAAATTGACGATGCTTTAGATGTATTTGCTTGCCACGGTGTTGGTGGAATGACAGGAATGTTACTAACTGGTGTTTTTGCATCTAACGCTGTTAATCCAATTGTAGGTGACAATCAAGGTTTAATCTTTGGTGATACAACTTTGTTTTTAATCCAATTAAAAGCATTAGTATTAGTATCTATCTTTGCCTTTTCTGCTTCCTATGCTTTATTCTTTATCGTAAACAAAATTACACCATTACGTGTAAGCGAAGACAAAGAAGAATTAGGATTAGATATCACGCAACACGGTGAGTTCTTATAACATACTCCCCATTTAATAAACAAAAAACCGCAAATAATAGTTGCGGTTTTTTTATGAAAAAATATTGCTATTTATTTTTTGAAGTTTGAGATTCCTTGTTTTAACCAAGATTCATATTCTTCTATTCCAACAAAACTAATAGTAGGTTGTTTTGAATTCAAACTAGTACCTTCTAAATCTGTTAAAACATACAAAGGCTGTGTATTCGTTTTGTATTTCGAAATCATAAAGTCAGTCCATTTATCACCAATTGTTTCAATACTAGATCCTGAAGTTGTAGAAACGGTTTGTTCATTTTTAGGCAATTCTCTTTTATCATCTACATACAAAGAAATAAGAACTACTTCATTTTTTAATAGAGTTTGAATTCGTTCATCTGACCAAACTGTATTTTCCATTTTTCTACAATTAACACAAGCATGTCCTGTAAAGTCTAATAAGATGGGTTTATTTACCGTTTTGGCATAAGCCAATCCTGTTTCATAATCGTCAAAAACTACAATTTGATGCGGACCTAATTTTGCTCCTTCTGGCAAAACTGTATCTGAAGTACTTGTAACAGAATTAGAGCCAATTCCTAATGGACTTTCGCTGTACTCCATTGGCGGTGGAAAAGCACTGATTAATTGTAATGGAGCTCCCCATAATCCAGGTATCATATAAATGGTAAAGGATAGTACAACTAATCCAAAAGATAATCTTCCAACCGAAATATGTGACATCGGGCTATCATGAGGCAAGCTGATTTTTCCAAATAAATACAACGCCAAAGTTCCAAAAATAGCAATCCATATAGCTAAGAATACTTCTCTCTCCAATAGATGCAATTGCAAAACCAAATCGGCATTGGATAAAAATTTAAATGCCAAAGCCAATTCCAAAAATCCCAATACTACTTTTACAGTATTCAACCAACCACCTGATTTTGGCAATGAATTCAACCAACCTGGAAACATCGCGAAAAGCATAAATGGAAGGGCTAAAGCCAATGAGAATCCAAACATTCCAACAATAGGTGCTATTCCGCCCTTAGAAGCTGCTTGTACCAATAACGTTCCAACAATAGGTCCTGTACATGAAAAGGAAACAATTGCCAATGCCAATGCCATGAACAAAATTCCGATTACTCCTCCTCTATCTGCTTGACTATCTACTTTATTTGCCCAAGAATTAGGCAACATAATTTCAAAAGCTCCCAAAAACGAAACTGCAAAAACTACCAATAAAAGAAAGAAAAATAAGTTAAACCAAACATTAGTCGAAAGTGCATTCAAGGCATCAGCACCAAAAATCCAAGTCACTAAAACACCCAATATTACATAAATTACAATAATTGAAATTCCGTAAAAAAGCGCATTTCGAACTCCAGCACTTTTAGACTTGCTCTGTTTTGTAAAAAAGCTAACCGTCATTGGTATCATTGGAAACACACAAGGAGTTAACAAGGCAGCAAATCCCGAAAAGAAAGCAATAATAAATATGGACCACAACCCCATTTCTTCTTCAGTCGATTCCGTTGCCTGTGTTGTCTCAACAGTTGTAGCGGCCTCAGTTTGATTCACAACTGCAGCGGTGTCAACAACAGTATTTGTTGTATCTGAAATTGGCTGAACATCTGCTAAATCTGTTGTTGGCGATGGAATATTAAATGTAAAACTCTTCTCTAAATTGATACAAGCCTCTTTACAAACTTGGTAATTCAGAGCCACCTCTACTTTGGAAACATTTGAATTTAACAATTTAATTTCCTGAGTTAACTGCGCTTTCTTCTCAAAAAAAGTTTCATTAACCTCAAATATATCATTGTAAGCCGTTTTTGTTTTGCTCTCTTTGGTTTTACCAATCAATTCAAAATTGCCTTTTTGATTTTTAAAAAGGATTTCTAAAGGCAACGAACCTCCTTCAGCTGTAAATTGCGAATACATATGCCAATCCTTTTCTATCACTCCATTAAAAGTGAGTAGATAATTGCCATTCGCTTTTTTCTCAATTTGCGTAGTCCATTTAACAGGATCTAAAATTTGAGCATTTCCTTTGGCAAAAGCCAATATTATCAATACTAATACAACTAATTTTTTCATTCTATACATTCAATTTTTAATAGGTTTTTTGAATTTGTATCTATTTTAAAACGTTCATCCTGTCGGATTCCAACCACCCAAACTACTTGATTATTGGAGCATAAAAGCCAAACTTTTTCTTTGTCTATCAACGATAATTTCTCGTCTTTGAATAACTTACTTACTTTTTTAGATTTTCCTTCCATGCCAAAAGGCTGAAAAATATCTCCCTCATTCCAATGACGCAAAGTCAATGGAAATACTAATTTGTCTTCATCTACAAATATAGTCGAATCGGAAGCGACTCCTATCTCAGAAACAGTCGAAAAATCAAGATTTAAGGGAAATTTAACTTTGGATTCAATTGATTCAATTTCGAACTCTTGTTGATTCTCTTGAGATTGTAACGGACTTAAAATCAAACAATCTCGATCTTTTATTAATCTAAAATACGGAGCTAAGACTTGTTTACCTGACTGACCATCAACTAATTCATAAATATCATCCCATGCTGTAAAACCAAATTCCTTAAGCCATTGGTACAAATACGAACTGTAATTTGGCAATTGTAATAAGCGCACCAAGTCAAAATAAATATCCTCTCCTTCTTCACGCGCCACTTGTTGATACACCATAATGGCAGCATCGTCAACTAATTCTTGTGCTTCAGATAGAAACGATTGCGTTTTTTCAAATGAACTAATAAAATTAGGATTTAGCTCTTTCAACAATGGGACCAAGTGATGACGAATTTTATTTCGCAAGTATTTATCAGAGGCATTACTACTATCTTCCCGCCATTTCAACTTATTCACAGAAGCATATACTTCAATTTGTTGTCGAGAAAAAGACAATAACGGTCGGATTACTTTTTCATTTTGAGCAGGTATACCTGTTAAGCCTTCTAAACCAGTACCTCTTGAAAGATTTATCAAAAAAGTTTCTAGATTATCATCAGCATGATGTGCAGTTAAAATAAAATCTCCTTTTTGAATCGCTAATTGCTCGTAAAACCAACTATAGCGTAACTCACGTGCGGCGACTTGGATAGAAACCTTAAAATCAGCAGCAAATGCCTCAGTATCAAATTGAGTAAACACAAACGGAATAGCATTCGTATTCGAATACTCCTGTATGAATTGTTGGTCTTCAAAACTTTCTAAACCACGCAATTGAAAGTTACAATGCAACACTACAATTTCATAGTTCAATTGTTGGAAAAGATGTACTAAAACCATACTATCCAATCCCCCACTAACAGCCAGCAAGAGTTTTTTTCCTTGTAAAAAAGGAAAATGATTAGATACCTGATTTTCGAATTGCCTCAACATATTCAAATGTAATTAATTCATATAATTTAACGCAACACTTCGTGCATTGCTTTTGCCTTTAGCAAACATTCCTCGTATTCTTTTTCGGGATCAGATAGAGCTGTTATAGCACTTCCAACCGAAAAAGAAAGGTATTTTTTTTCTTGATTGTACAAGATACTTCGAATAACTACATTGAAATCAAAATCGCCATTGGGACTAAAATAACCAATGGCACCACTGTATAAACCTCTTTTTGTTTCCTCCAATTCTTCAATGATCTTCATTGCCGAAATTTTAGGAGCACCAGTCATACTTCCCATAGGAAAAGTTAACTTCAATACATCAATTAATGAATGTTTAGTATCTAATTTTGAGGTAATTGTGGAAATCATTTGATGTACTTGTTGAAATGAATAAATCCCACATAACTCCTTAACTTCTACTGTTCCTTTTTGTGCTGTACGCGATAAATCGTTCCGAACTAAATCGGTAATCATAATATTTTCAGATCGTTCTTTTGGATCAGAAGCTAAATTTAATTTGGCAAGTTCATCTTCCTTTGGATCTGAAAATCGTTTTGCAGTTCCTTTAATGGGTTGCGAAATTAATGTTTCTCCTTCCTTTCTTAAATACCGTTCAGGTGTAGCAGAAAGTAAAAAATAATTATTATTTTTAAAGTAAACGGCAAAAGGAGTTTGAGAAATTGCGTTCAATTTATTGAACTTCTCCAATGGATTAATCGTAGCATTCTCAGCATAAAATTCCATACAAAAATTAGCTTCGTAGATATCTCCTCGATGAATGTGCTCTAAAAATGTAGTTGCCTTTTGAATGTATTCGTTTTTGGAAAAACGAGCCTTAACTTCAGTACTTTGACTCATTTCGAATTCAATATGGGCTAATTCCGTAATTTCATTATAGTCTGTTTCCACCTCATCATCACACAAATTCAAATACTGAATAGTGAGTTGATTTCCTTTCAAAAAAAATAATTTCTTAGGTTGGAAGAAAAACAAATCGGGAAATGCCAATCCATCAAAATTATCGGATTGTAAATCTTCGCTATCATTCTTTAAATCATACGATAAATACCCAAACAGCCAATCTTTAGTCGTTTGCTGGTATTGCTGTAAATCCTCAAACGCATTGTGATAATCGGTCTGAATCAATGTAAAAGCATCTACTGCTAGAATAGCATCATAGCTTGAAAACTCTTGTG
>JACCDZ010049028.1_pt1 | contig 35696 bp, 39 predicted proteins | sample 7449551 | NCBI WGS metagenome assembly JACCDZ01 (sample SAMN15323452, study PRJNA562643) | freshwater metagenome | isolation source: river surface water | place: USA:Blue River Watershed | collected 2017-08-18 | reverse complement strand
GTGGGTTAGACTTGTTCTGGGATTCCTTCTGGCAGTCGCTGCTTTTTTCATCGTTCGCTACTTTAATGTAGAGCCTTATGCGAATTACGCAGAAGTTGTTTCTACACCTGGCTCTGGACCGCTAAAGCGTGAGCCTCGCCCTCGTGGAAATATGGCTGTCAGCGCTGGTGGACCCAACTCACCAAATGTAGCAGCACCTCCAAATATGCCTCCTGTCCGTGTCCCTGCTCCAGGTGCCGCAGATCCATATGCTGTAACAACAGAGGCTGCAGATGCTCCTGAGAATCTGCGTCATCCTGAGCGCAGCTTTGGACCTGGTGTAGAACCTGCCGATAATTCCATCGGTGAATCTGCAGGACTTGCAGGGTCTCCTGCCATGAGCGCCCAAGCATTCCAGCAATTCAGCCCTGAACAGGTAACAAGCGGTGGTGCCTTTTTCGGAACTGTCGCACCCATGGAAGATGAAAATCCCAATTACTCGGCGTTCTAAAAATTGATTGCTGGAGGATATAAACATCTTGTGCGAAGAAGAGATAGTGAAATGTTAAACTACAAATCTGTGCGCTCTTCAGCTCCTCAGATTCGTAGTAACCCCGCACTACGTCATGTTGGCCCCAAATCAGGAATTCCTGAACTATTGGCAAAACTGCTGGAACCAACCCCTCTTCCATTTCCCACATTTCAGTTGGTCAAAGAGTCTACGCAACAGGTTTTGGAGAAGCAACAGTATTATGCATGGGTCCGTCCTGCACATCTTCGTGCTCAATGGCTTGTCCTAGCACATGGACTTCCCTTTCTCATGATGGATTCACGTGACAAGTCACGTCTCAGTAGTCTTCGTATTCCCTTTGATCCTGCAAGTGTTCAGAAACATGGCCCGATTGTACTTGAAGGCGCATGGGATGCTCAAGAGCATATTCTGTGGATCTGGGATGTTCAGGTATGGGACAAACAAGTTGTATGGGATCGGCTCCCTTACAGCAAACGATGGGAAATTGTAAAGCAGGTTGTTGGACAGATCCTAGACTGCGGTCACCCAATGTCTGACGCAGAAGTTCAAGTTCCTACATGGGAGACTCTTGAAGCTATCCGAAGCCGCGAGTCAATTGATTGTGCCTACAGTATTGACTTTCAGCCCGAAAAGGCTGGCATGCGCAGATCTATCTTTGTTCTGCCAAATGACAATGTAAAATACAAACCTCAGACGCATCATGAGCGCAAACAACAAGCGAATCAAGTTGTCCATACAGGATGTGCAATTGTGGATGATCCAGACGACCGTCCTAAGCCTCAACACAAGCCACGTGATCAGCCTCAACGAGATCAAAAGCCCAGGGAGCAGAAACCCAAGGAGCAGAAACAAGAGGGCGAACGTCAAGCAACACTCAAAAAGGATACGACAAGTAAACTTCCTGATTCATATCGCCTCACAGCAGAGGACGGTACGGATCTTGGTCTCGCAGCAGTACGAAGCTTAGGCATGAGCAAAGAACTCCGCGAAGTACTTAGTGTCGCAGAGTTTGTAGTGGTTACTGTGCGGTGGTATGAGCCGTTTCAGAAGTACGAAGTGCGTCAGATTCATACGTAAGTAAAACACGTCTCGCACTCTTAATTCGCTCAGAAGTACGTACACATTCCCCAGACATGTGCTCAAACCGTTTTTTCCATGTCTGTTTTTCTCGTTTTGCTGTGCTGCGACTCGTTAAATCCAAAAAAGGGAGACGAATTTGACCTAGTTCAAAGTGTTCTGATGCTGCAATGATCGCATCTTTTGAACGGAGCCACTTGGCAGGTGTATCGTATGTTTTTAAGAGTTGGCTGAGAAACGCATAAGTAAAGGCAGCGCGTTCTAGAGTAGCTTCTTGGCTAATGACAAGCGCAGTTAAAAAGAGTGTTCTCCATGAAGATTGAGATGTAATACTGATTCGTCTACGACACAGAGGACAACTACGGTGCCTAGCGAGCCAAATATTCAAACAAATTGCGTGAAATGTGTGGTTACAGCGACGTGGTTTCACAATTTGATGTAAGGATCCCATGTCTTCATGACAGATGGTACATGTTAATGCATCATCCGTCATACCCCTTCTTCTAACAGAGTCGGCCAATTTCTTTAGTATGCTAGGAGTAGGAGAGATCTAGGATGAATAACGCTTCTAGACAACGTCGTTCATCACGTCGCAGAGGATGCCGTCGCAATAGACGCATCATGTACGGTGGTGCTGGAATGGGCTACAATTTTGGTGCACCCGTCGCTGGACAACACATCATCAATAACTACGATGGAACGGTTCAACCGTATGCAAGCTGTAACGAAGCTACCCGCCCTGGTTTCTTAACAGGATCTGCTGCGGCAATTAAGGGTGGTCTTCCCGGATTCGCAGGAGGAGGCCGCCGTCGTTCCAACTCTATGCCTGCTCTGCCTTTGATAGGTGGCCGTCGTTCCGAGTCCGCCGTGGCTAACTTTAAGGGACAAATGGGTGGACGCTATGGATTTGTTCCTCAAGTGGTAAATGGTGTGGGTATTATGGAGCCGCGGTACACGGGTTGTGGTGAGGGTCTCGCGGCCGTACAAAACCCTTTGAACAAGGACGCAGGATTTCCTGGAAGTGTTCTGACAGCACCTCCTCCTCAAGTCCCCGTACCAACTCCCATGAAGGGAGGTCGTCGCCGCCGTGCGTATACACAGCGCGCTGGTGGATCTTATGCTGTAGATGCGATGGTCTATGAGGCTCCTCGTAGTGGCTACAGCCATGTCCCCAGCAATTCAGCGGGTGGCAATGCGGGAACACTCGCCGACGGTAAGACACCCTTTTTGGTCAACGTTCCCTATTCAGCACAGCCCGCACCTTCTTCAGCATGCTTGAAGACTGGTGGTGGCCGCAAGAGCCGTCGCAAGGGACGCAAGAGCAAAAAGAGCCGCAAGGGAACCTACCGCAAGAGAAAGTGAGTACATAGATAGAGATGGCTAATTGGCGTCCAGTTGGAGGTTTGACAAATGCGGAAGTAAAGCGCATTTTTGAAACACATATCTATACTCCACCTGTGGCAGCAGGAAGTGTTGTTCCAGGAACAGTACCACCTGTTGAAATTCCTGCCTTGACAGAAGCTCAACACATTCCCAATGCTGGATACCGAAATATAAGGGGTGCGCAAACTGTTCAAGAATCAAAAGCACTGATACCTAAAAAATTCACGTTTTCTAATGAAAATATCGCAAAATCAGAGGCAGCCGCGGCCGCAAGAGCATCTGGTGCTGGTGCAGCAATGCAAGAAGAGAAAAAGAGAAAACGTCATTCACGTCGTAATCGCAAGAACCGTAAAACACGCAGAACTCGTCGCTAAGCATCCTCCACAATCATACAGCCACCCTGGACCTGTTTCGGCTGCTCCGCGTCACTAGAATCTTCCGATGTTTCTTTGGAAGCATAGGATTGCGTCACAATCTTGTAGCCACAAGCCTTGTAAAAGGCTCGTCGCTTCCTCCACTGTCCCTGATACATCCCATGACTGTCCACAACATCCACAATCAATGGCATCACCTTTCGTTCACTCGGCCGTTCACGAAGAATACGACCGACCGACTGTTCTACCTTTTTTCTCGGACTGGCAAGAATCACTGTATTGAGAGACTTGATATTCATCGCCTCTGATGCCATCGCATACGATGCCAAGAGCACTTGTGCATCTGCTCCAGCACGATCTCGCACAGCCTCCTTCATGCCTCCAATATAATAGCCAATATCAATCAATAGACTGTGTTCATGAAGTCGCTGTTCAATGTCTTCTAACTGTTTGATCCGCTCCGCCAGCACAAGAATACGCCGCCCAGGTTCCTCCAATAGTTCCAGAATCTGATCTGTGATCCACTGATTTCTCTCTTTGCATTCTACGACTTTTGTCAGAAGACGTGCGAGAACAGGTTCACCCTTGTAATCTACAGGAATATCGCTATAGGATGGATCCTCTAGATGAAACTGAAGAGCCTTGACTGAAACCGTCGTATCTGCCTCACGACGCTTTTCCCAATACGTCGGCTTTCCAAGATACCATTCAAATACTTTTGTTAAACCATCGTCGCGTGTGGGTGTTGCTGACAGTCCTAGCATATACTTGGTCTGAACCTTCAAGAGGGCCTGGCTAAAGTTGGATGCGCCAAGATGGTGGCATTCGTCAAAGATGCTGAATCCGTATGTTTTAAAGGTGCCTTCAGGATATGTCTTTTGAACGAGACTTTGAATCGTACAGATCGTACAGTCGTATTCCTCTGGATCTACTTCTGCGCGCGGCCCTTGGAGAATTCCAATACGAAGTCCAGGGAAGAAAGACTCCATTTCACCCTTCCACTGATTCAAGAGAAATTCCTTGTCTACAACGACGAGAAATCGTTTCCCAATTCGTGATGCGATGGCAAGAGCCATAAAGGTTTTGCCTTTTCCACAAGGAACGCAAATGAGACCATTACAATCCGCATCTACAAATGTTTTAATGATCCCCTCTTGATAGTCAAAGGGTTTCCCTGAAAATTTGGCTGTTGGAGGTAATGAAATTCCCTCCGGCATTGCATCGGCCAATTCAGGTCCAAACTTGTCCCTTGCCCAGTGGCGAGGAAGATAGACACGGAGGGGACTTTCATGGTAGACTGCGAAGGATTTCGCAGGTGGTCCACGTGTCATTGTCTTTGGTGCGACAGTGAGATCTATGCGAATCTGCTTGAGTTGCTCTGGTGTCAAGGTGTCTTTTCGGATCGCATATCCTCTTGATGTCAAGACGCGAGGAATTTCATTTAGTGTTGTCATGGTTCGCTGCTTCAATCTAAGTAGAGAAACCTAATCAATTTTAGCCTCGCTCAAACAGAGAATGGCACCGCGCCTACCCCCCATGACAAAAACAACGAGTTCATTGCTCATGGTAGCACTGGCATTTGTAGTAGTCCCGTATTTGCCTAGATCAGTTCTACTGTTGGTTGATTTCTGGCTTGTTCGCCTCGGTCTCTTGGCCCTTGTATTGGCCGCTGCCTATGTAAGTCCTGTTACGGCAATTGGAACCTTTGCTGTTGTTGCACTCTTATTCATTGAGCGCAATAAGGCAAAAGTGAAGACACTACGTCGTGCGATGTCTCAGAGTGACATGGAGAGTCCTGCCATTGCGAGCATTGTAACTCCTGACACAGCACCAGAGCAGCCTGACTTTGAGGAACCCACAAAGGATTATCATCCCTTCTTTCCTCAAGAAGATTCTGGAGACAATATGTTCCATGCTGTAGACGAATCTCAGGATACAAAACAGCCGCTAGAAACGGAAACAGTGAATGGATCTGATAAGGCGATTCACCAACTGTTTGATTGGGTCAAGCCAGAGATGGCACAGGAGTGAACACACAGTGTGTCTAATACGATTGGGAGCAGACCAATTGTATTAGAGGTTTAGTTTAATATGAGGATTCCTATTTGTTTTTTCAACAACAGTAAGAGATTTAATTTCATATGGCCTTTTGTTGTAGGCAGTATGATTGTCTCGCAGAGCGATCAATTCTGTAAGAAGCCTATTTTGTTTGGTTAGAAAGACGTTTGTTGACTCACCCGTATTCCATTGGAGATGCGTAAAGATGCGTACCTTCCTGCGAACATCTTCCAAAAGTTCCTGCTGTTTTGCTGTGATAGAGGGTGAAATCCGCAACGAGTGTCGCATTTGGTTGTCTACCTGAACCCTCGTGATACTATCTGTTCAATTTTATCTTGCCGCTGATTACGACGACGCAGAATAAATATTGTCACTCGCATTGACACCGTACAATTTTTCATTATTTACAGAAACATATTTGAGAGATCCAGGAAGTTGACGCCAATTTCCTGATTCCAAATCATCCTTACAGTAAATATTATCAAATTTGTTGACTCCGCAGACAATGCTACCATCCATGTCTACTTGTTTGAGTCCTCCAGGGATTTGCTTCCAAGAGACAGCATCCTTTCGTCCACCATAATAAATATTATCACTGGAATTTACACCATAGATTTTTCCTTTGCTGAGTGTGATATGCTTGAGTTTTCCTGGAATATTTCTCCAAGACGGGTTCATGATAGTATCCGCACAATAAATATCATCGTTCGCATTGACACCACATGCTGCCGTACCTTCAATGTCAATTTGCTTGAGTTTTCCAGGGATTTGCTTCCATTGTGGTGATCTGTAATTTTCTGCACAGTAAATATCATCATTCGCATTTGTACCACAGACACGTTGGCCACTCACGGAAATATGTTTGAGGGCTCCTGGGAGTTGGAACCAGTTTGGACTAGAATAAATGTTCTGATCTGCACAGTAAATATTGTCAGATGAGTTCACACCGCACACCACATTTCCATCTTGTTGGACCTGTTTGAGGGCACCTGGCATTTGCTTCCATTGAGGAGACTTGTAGGGTGCAGCTTTGGGTCTCGGCCCCATCATGATTTCTTGGATCGCAAGAAGGCGAGCAGAAGGATCACTTCCAATTCCTGTAGAGGACAGAATAGACTGAAGACGAGTATAAATATACATGGCCTCTTGCTGAAGATCTAGGGACTCAGGTGCCAAGTCATAATCATTGAGTTCTTGCTGAAAATCAATTAGCCACTGATTTTCTTCCTGAACAAGCCCACTAATTTGTGCTTTTGCTGAAGAGGACAGCTCAGCTTCAGAATATTGTTGGAGTGTTTTGTTAGACTGTTTCATTGTGTCTACAATTTTCTTAAATCCCATAAATGGATTAGATCCAAGAAGGGTTTGGATCCATGAATCAATTGGTCCAGTGTATTTCGTCTTGCGGCGAGAACAAATCGGTATTCTCTGAGATCCTGGGACTTCGCTGAACGAACACAAAAGTTTCCCTTCACATGTACGACCATTTACAGTTCCCTTACAGCACAGGGTCTGACCTGTCTCATTGATAAAGGGTCTGGATCCCCTTGGACATGTTGTTTGGATTTCTTTGGTGTCTACTTGAAATCCTTCCGTGCGCGATAGTTCACATCTTGTAGGGAAAATGTATACAATCATCATCGTGAGGAGTACTGCTAATACTCCGTAGACGCAGATAGTGGCTGCGTTCATCCTGTTGTTGTTAGAGAAGTTGTTTATCTGCGATTGCGTCTGGTCTTGCGACGCGACTTTCTATGTCTAGATAAGTTCGCAAAGTTACGAACTATATTCAATGGACCTTCACCGGGTAGACCACTTGTTTTTGTTTTATTTTCCCAAGCTTTTGATAATGCTACATTTCTTGCCTTTTTAGTCATAACATTTCGGAGAAATGGCTGATCATGACGATCCCCCAATTTTGTGCCAGGAATATATGGAACTAACCAATGTTGTGGAAACTCCGCATATTCAACAACACCTGTTGTTGGTCTAATAAATGAAACTTTCCAATATTTTTTTAGGTATGGATTATCAATTCTACCTAAAATAGTAAATGGTCCAGCAGTCAGAATAGATGGATTTTTACTAGTCCCCCCTCGTACTGATACTTTATCTCCAATCTGAAGATTTTTAGAATTAGATGGCATCCTATTTAGATTTTACATTTAGTGATATTTGTGCAGCTGGAGTAGCAACTGCTGCCGCAGCCGCGAGAGCCTCTTTAGGAACTGGAGGCAAATCCGCTGCCTTGCGGGTGAAGAGGAACTGAGAAATAACCACAAGAATCGCTGCGAGACCACTCAATCCAAGCAAGACACCAAGAGCGACAGCAATCCACATCCAAAGTTTGCCCATGTTTCCACCTTCACCTTGATCAACCGTCTCCTCGGACTCAGCTTGTGCAATCTCTTCATCAAATCGGCGACCTGTTGCTGGGTCCAAAAGCAGTTTACCATGCTTGATATCCCGTTGGCGGTTGATAGGAATACATTTGTAGGCATTCAGTTCCATAGACGATTTCGCCTTTGGCTCAAAATTCAATACGAGTCGGAATCCGTTTTTGAACTCAGGGGATGTAACTCCAAGAGGGGCCACTTGATACGGCCGCAAATTTCCACGAATGTCATTATACTCTCTTGACTCTTTTCCAGCAGTTGTTTCTTGATAAATTGTTAAAAATCGTACACCAATAATATTTGGGACGCCCCAGGGAGAAATCTGTTCATAAGGAAATTTCTTAGCCATTTCTTGATTCATGGCGACACCCTTCGTCCAATAGGCCACATCAATCTTACGAGATTTTCGGTCATCTGTTTCACAGCAGGTTGTATAGCGTACAACATTTGCACCTTGGCCTATTGGAATGATTTTACTGAATTTTACTGGCTCTCGTGTGAGTACTCCATAGAGTGCTTCTCCAGCCTTATCTTCAGCCGCTTGTTGAAACACTGGAAGAACGAGGACTCCTAAATCAGCCTTGGGCTGATTATTTTGATTTGGAACACCCCAAATGGACAATTCCGCAAACGGTGCGTTAGAACGATCAGCAATTCCTTCTTGCTTTGGACGGGCAAATCGGACTGCTTGAACATAATATTGTGTACCACCGAGATAGAAACTGTTTTGTCCATTGAAATATAAATATCCAATATTGTTATTGTAATAGACAGGAACTTCTGCTGGAGAAAACTGGAGTTCAATATCATTTGGCATGACAATTTCTGAACGATTTGTATATCCAGACCACCCAGTAACCTGTACGGGGAAGCCTTGAAGGCCAGGGAGGCAGACTTCTCCGCTCATTCTAACTGGTAGAGCCACTAGACAAGTCCAGGAATATACTGCGGTCCATCATAGTTATATACTTCCACTTTGGCATCCTTGTCCAGACCAGAGACTTTGACATCTTCACCGCCAGTGAGTTCTGAACATCCAATACTATCCATGCAGTCACGGCGCTCAAACCGTACTGGCAATTGAATGGGATTATAGGTGTCTGTACGTGTGTAGTAATTATAGCGATCTGTGCGGTAGGCTGTTTGACGACCATAGAGGGGAAGCAGCTTTTCTCCTGATTTGATGATTCCTACTTGCTGAAAGGCTTGTGGAAGACCTCTTGTGGGAACATTAATGGGAACCGCACCGGGTGGAATCATGCCACCACGAAGATCAGGGCCTGTTTGCCAAAAGCGGAGTGGCTCTGGGGCGCGGGTATAGCGATCATCACCGCCCTCCATGGAATTAAAAATCGTTACAGGAGGTTGGGTTGGAGATGGGGATGATGTGCGCTGTTTTGCGGGTTGATTCAAATAGGCGAGCGCAATCATAGATCCAACAATGACAAGAACAAAGACAAATCCGAGTGTTGGTGTAAGACACCAGACACCTGGAGGACATGTTGCTAGACGACGAGTCATCAGCCTCTTACTGGATGTGGGGATTCTATAAGGGTGAGATGTAAGGCAACCTATTTTTGGTTGCCGAACATCTCACCCTGCGGGTTTGATGAGAGGCAATCACTTCTGATTGCCGAACATCTCATTGGCTGAAAGCCAATTTGATGAGAGGCAATCACTTCTGATTGCCGAACATCTCCTGGAACGCGTCCATCATCTGCTTTCCATCCTGGATCATCGGCTTCATCGTGGTCAACATACCCATCAAACTTTTCTGTGTCTCCATAAGCTTGCGAGTGTCATCTGTCATCTGCTTCACTTGATCAGGCTTCAGCGAGTTCAGCGCATTCATCAGCGTAGTACCCACATCAATATGCGGTCCATTGGCCGCATCAGAAGGCACCTCACCCAACTTGAACATACCGCCAGCAGCACCAGGTGTTGGCAGGTCCTTGACCAAATTTGTAGAGGCAGTTGGTGCCGTAGTAGGTGCGGGCTTGCTCTCAGAGGCCGCAGGAGCCTCCTCCTTCTTCACATCTCCACTGGCATCCGCAAAGCCCTCTGCGAAATTGCTGCTCGTGACGCCACTAGGCTCATAGACACGGCGCTTCTCCATTTGTTGAACACGGCGAGAGATCTCCAACAAGTTCGCGCCCTGACCTGTCGGTGCGGGCTGGAATCCCTCCTTCTTCAGCCAATATGACTTGTACAAAATACCTGTAAGGATCACCAAAGCAACAACAAGTTCCATCGTCATGTCAAAGCTGCTGGCAACGAGACCAATGGCAAAACTCATCAAGAGACCCGTCACACCAATATTGCCGAGACCCCAGAGAACATACAAGACCAAGAACGCATAGGTAAATCCACGACGAACTCCTGGGGAAATCATTCCTCTCTAACTAGTTCAGCGGACTAAATTACACGGAGACCAACGGCCCAATCACGCGCAACAGAATCCAATACAATGCTCCGCCAAGAAGTGCACGACCCACTTTGCCAGCAATAGTAAAATCTCCACCGGGACTGATCAGTTGAGGCGCATAATGGCTGACCAAGAGATTAATTGCGGGAAGTGTTACAATCATAATGATAATAGCAACCAAAATTGGCTGCTTCAACTCATCAATCCATTGGCCCTGCCAATTCTTTTGTGGCGCCTCCATCTGTTTGAGTAACTGCTGAGCAGAGACGTTGGGTTGTACTGGAGATCCTTCCATCTGAGATCGCATCGCATTAAACGCCATGGGTTCTTGCGCATTCATCATCATACGTTCAAAGTCAGCCTGCGTCGGGTGGTCGCGGCCAATCATGTGTGCGGTTGCCACAGCAGGATCCGAGGAATTCGGATAAATCTGAGGAGGCGGCGGGGCCTTTTGCATCGGCATGCGGGGGCCAACAGGGGGTGGCATGTTCATCACAGGATTCTGCGGACTCGGCTGGTTGATATCCGAAAGAATGCTGTCGACCAAATCCTGGTCCGTTGGGCGGGCGCCATCCAGTTCAGTTAAGAGAGTACCACTTTCAGCCATGAGGAAGATTTACTGCTTTCTCATTGTAAAAGGTAAGACCATCTCTTGACGCACCTTAGCGACCTGATGCAGCAACCCGCCACTGGAACGGCTCAATAACACCTACAGAAGGGCACTTGGCATCCTTGGGAACAAACTTGTAACACGTATCGCCAATCTTATAGGCATGCTCGCGGATGTCCTTCATCGGTGGTGCCTTGTAATTAAAGCATGAATCACCCTTACAGACGGGACGAACCACGATCATAATAAAGACGCCCATAAGGAAGCTAAACGCAAAATCAAACTTGGGATCTTTGAGGATATCAATCAACATCCTTCCTAATCGGCACCCTGTAAATTCTTGTCGCAAAGTAGGATGTTTCACCATTTTAAACTATTGCCCTTTCTCGCTGGTCTGGCGGCGGGCTATGTTGTCTTTTTCTTGATTAGGCCCGATGCTTCAACACGGGATCGTGTCGTAAAGTGGCCAAATCCTGAGAATGCTGGTAAGACCGTATATCGTGATCGTAATGGAATGTGCTATACCTTTGAAGCTCAAATTGCAGATTGTGCCAAGGTAAAGGAGTCGTTGACTACATACAATTATGAGTAAGCTCAAGGCCCCCCAGCCGCTCTGCGTCTAGCATTAGCACGAGATGCAATAATGGCCTTTTGCTGTGCAGTTAGGACCCTCTTGGGCTTTGCCTCAGCCTCCTCTTCTTCCTCCACCTCAACAGCAGGCTCTTCAGCGACGGGAGGCTGCATCAGCATGGCCTTCCATGGGAAGACACCATACTCTGCTGTCGTAGATCCCTCAGGTATCTTTGCGCGACGATACCAATCAAAATGAAGGTCGTATTCCTCTAGAGGACCTCCTTCACGGAACCAACGTGGATACTTGGCGACCGAGTTCAACCGACATTGTGCGACATTCGCCTTTTGATTGGCAGCAATCACATCCTCCACTGTCACCATTTCTGGATTTCGTTTATAGTCCATGACGACTTGTAACAATTCCCGTTTCGCCGCTGAAAAATTCGCTTCTGGCTCAGCTAGTTGTTCTTTACGCTGCGCATAGTATCCCGCGATCAATTCAGGAGTTGCTGGAACAAGAGGTCTTGGCTGAATAATCGTTTCTGTTGTAACTCCACCGTATGCAGGTACAACATATTCCCCGTTTTCATTCGGTTCAAAATACACTGGCGCCTTTAGTCTTGCTTCTAGCCATTCTTCCACAGTTGTAGGCCTTCTCGGAAGTGTTACACCAGGGAGTTGAGATTTGCGTGCTTTTGATCTGGATGCCATTGTCTTCTAGTAGAATTAGAGAAGAGAATGGCCTCTGGAACGACATTGGGAATCAGTTTAGCGATGGGGTTATCTCTTGCAGCCATGGCAATGTTTATAGGATGGGCAGCAGTCCAATACGGGCTTAGTGAAACCATGCTCAAATGGGCACTACTTCCGACTCTTGGATATGCAATAGGTATCGGTCTGAATCTTCTTGTCCAACAAGTCTCTTGTGGCAAAGTCAATTATAAACAAATCGCAGTAGGAACGACAGCGATTCCTGTTGCAATTCTCTTGTTCTTGTTGTTGAGTTCTGCGGGTATTGTGCGTGCACCTGTTGTAGATGCTGTCCCATTGGCATATAAGCTCCAATATGGTGCATCATTTGCAGTCGCATTTTACATGTTCTGGGCGGGAATGTTCGGAGAAGCCATTTCTGGAGGATTTGCTCAATCCTGTGCGGCTTAATCTTCAGGAAGTCCTTTGCCAATAAAGACATATTTAGGAACACCACCAGCAGCCTCTGTCGCATCCGTATTCAATACATAATAGCCGTCAGGGAGATTCAATGGCTTACCACGAGACCGATTGCGACGGACTGGGATGGAAATCTCAGGGGATTCTGTTGTTGCTGGACCAAGTGTTTCCACTTTGACTCCATACACAGCAAAAGCAATTGTGACAAGAATGTAACTGATGAGTGCCCACAAGACAGCAAAGAGCCAAAATGGAATCCATGTATGTGTAGCGGGATTTCGCCCAATACCAAACTCTTTCCATGTTCCATTTTCAGTGAACATGACTGTCGGCTTGATTAGGAGGACTGTCGCCACCCCAATCAAGTATAAAAGTCCAGCAACCAGGAGTCGCCCCATCTAGACTCCTTCTAGAAATTAGTCATCTGCATCGCCACATCCGCGGTCGCCAATTCCCATATAACCGTCACCTTCATACATGTCCTCACCACCCATGAGACCATCTGGAAGTTGTGGAATATCATCACCCACAAAATCTTCTGGGATGCCATCACCTGCTTCCAAAGCCTTGCTATAGATTTTTCCGAGCATTTCCTGATTTGCTAAATACACATCATCATAACGGAGTTTAGAGGATCCAAGAGCCCAGTTATGACGTGCCGATTTGATTTTTTGGTTCTTGAAGAATTTTTCTAGGAGGCGCTCATCTGCTGTAAGAGGATCAAATACAGAGATGAAATAATTCTTCTCCTTTTCCTTGGCTAGTGCAATTTCTTCACGAACACGTTCCATGTTGTACGAGAGGCGCTCATTCGCATAGAGGCGGAATTGATTTGCTACAAAGTTATGCAGTTCGGTATGATCCAGGACTTCATCGTCCTCTTCTTCATCTTCCTCTTCTTCGTCCTCATCTTCATCCTCATCAGCGGATTCAGGAATTGTAGTCTGTGAAGCATCTGCCAAAAATCCAAGTGCACCAAACATGATATCTTTTAAGAGTTCACCTATCAGCGCAAGTTTAGTCTTGTACTCTAATCCAGAAATACGAATCACATTCAATTCTTGTCCAGCGGTAATACAATCGTGTAAAATTTTTACAACATATCTAAGTTTCCGTTTTGCCACCTTATCAAAAAATCTATAGGTATCACAGTATTCAACATGAGTATTTAGCATAGTTTCTAAGTCATTAACATGTTCAGGTTGTAGTTTATAATGAGGTGGTACATAGAGATCCTCTTTTTGAAATCCTTCTACAATCCGCTGTGCTGGAACGAGAAAATAGGTGCGCATGATATTAAAGAATAACTGCGGATTTTCCCTTGATTCAGCAACCAAATTGTCAAAATATTGCCGAATTGTTGTCTTCTTTCCTGCACGAACCTCTTCGGCCAATATCTTTACCAATGATAGTATTGTATCTTTTTGAATTGACGTACGCAAAATATTTAATGGAGCTGCAATTTCAGGGTCAGATGGATCCGCCTTGAGAGCACTCAGAGCCTCAAATACTTGCCGAATTGCTTCACGCCATGTATCTGATGGCGGATGTGTTACTTTTGCAAGTGTGGCTAGAACATTTTCTGTAGGCGGTTTAGTCTGATAGCGCTCAAAGGAAAGCAGCAGTCGCTCACGATCCAGCAAAGCCTGGAAGGCTTCCTCTGAAAATTCTACTCCTTGATGTGTCATATCATTCACCAGCTCTTCCACCTTGACACCGTAGATTGGATTTCCATCCTTATCACGATCTGGAATCAACACAGACTTGGGAACTTTGAGTCCGCACCAGTCGCATGTATAATCGTATCCAAATTCATGTGGTTGACCTACATGTGGACCACGGAAACATAGCTTGAGATATACACGATATGCAAGCGACATGTCAGCCTTTACATCAATCACCTGGAGACCACGAGGTGTCAGAGGACCCATAAATACCGTTTGCTTGTAATATCCTGGCGCAATTGGTCTGAATTTTGGTTCAGGAGGCAGTGCAGCTGACTTGAAAAATTCTCCAGGGACCTGGGCGTTTCCGTAGCAACATCCAAGTTCTGTAAAGGGGCTTCCCTGAATGAACAATCCATTCTCCAGGATATACGAGCGCGCAACTTTGTTCGCAGCGCGGATCCATGTATCTGCAACTACCAACTGTCCGTATGCACCATGCGCACCCTCTGCAACCGTCGGTTTGCTCGCAGCATTCTCAGCTGCCTCTGTCGCAGTCTCCATCCGTGGCAAAAATCCGTCTGGAATGAGTTCTGAATGCTTGCCAGTCGCAGCGCCTTCACCAAACGTCTGACGAATGTAGCGTCGCTTTGCTTCCAGTTTAGCCTGAACTTCTGCACGCTGCAGCTGCCGCTGAATTTGATCAATTACATTTTTATGGATGTTGGCTTGACGCGTTTCTGCCTTACCGTGTGTGCGAATCTCATTCCATGGATATGTGTTTGTGTCAATGCCGCGCAATGCACATTCCATATACAATAGACCAATCGTCTCCTCTGCATTTTCCAAGTTAGCATCTTCCAGCAAAGGCCATCCTCCAAACCCAGGTTTACAGCCAGTGATGAAGAATTGTACAGGATAATCTGGCGTCCGTGTCTGAATATCCAAAAGCAGTAAAGCCATGACAATAGTGATTTGAACATATGCCTTGAAAATGTGAAACTTTACCTGCTTTTCTGTTTTTGTTGCATTATATTTTTGCTCATCCAATTGAAGCTGAAACTCAGAAGCAGCGGTATCAATCAATGTCAGCAATCTGGGTCCGTCTGGAACAATTCCAATACGGTCCATGAATACTTTGATAATCTTGTACGCTTCAGTTTTCAGCGGACTGCTGAATTTCAGCTCATCCTGTTTTTCTACAGGAACGTCAAACAAACTATTAAGTTCATCAACTTGTTCCTGTTCCTTATCTGTCAAAACAGAACGACCCATCATGGGTCTTCCTTCATCATCATATTCTATAGAGGTATCAAATCCAAGTTCACCAATCGGCTGACCACACTGCTTGCAAATGTAATTGACTCCAAAGGTTCCACCAGCAAAATTTAGAACAATTTCCTTTTGAAGAGAAAGTTGCTGCGCTGGATTCAAAAATTGCTGAATCTGAATGAGTTCGTGTTTGCAAATCAAATGGTTGTCGCAGAACTGACAGTCTACCCAATTTCCTTCTATACCACCTTTGTACCTCGCCACAAAAATCGCCATCGCCTTCATGCGCAGCGTATGATCCTTCTTGCGACGAATTTCCTCCAATTGGATAGGGTGCTGCTGAGGGCATATAACTGGCTCAGGAGGGGCACCACGCTCCTTCATGAGTTGCTCAAAAAGTTTGGCATTTGTTAATTGACCCAAAAAGTATTTCGTATTCGCCTTGGTGTATTCACGAAGAATACCCTCTCTATTTTTACCAAGAACAGCCAGTGTGAAATCCTGAGAATATGCAAACAGTGACGCGATAATCGCAATATCTACACCCTTATAACCAGGTGTTCTAGAGAACATTTGTTTCACTACATCTGTTAAATACGTATATGGAGTCAAGGCATCCAACATTGGCTGCGCTGCATCTTCTACAATTGGCTGAACTGTGGGCCGATCATGGCCCTCTAGAACACGGTCGTTCAATTGCTGAATCATCTGGACAAGATTTGCGATGACCAATTGTACACGCTGTTGGATCATAGCTAATTGCGCGTCATCTGGCTCAGCCTCCAAAATGCCTAAATCATGTTTCATAGCCAGAAGATCGCCAGGGCCGCGTGGCACTAGTGCTTGCAAAACAGTATTCAAATACTCTGAAAAGGGGATTTCCAGCAATGCTGTGTCTGCTGGCGTTACATAGATTGGCTTTTGGACATCTGGCTCTACAATTGCATCTGCTTCATCCTTCAAACTTTGAATCGTGCCAAACGAATTGATCAATTCCTGCATATAGGATTTTGTCTCCAAGCTGCGTACGATAATAGACCACAATTGTCCTGTGCGTAGAGCACCAACAACACCCTTTGCCACAGACTTGTAGGGAAAAATGACATGACCATGCAACGGTGCCTTGTCTCCTGACTTCCAGATTTCTGTTCCACCCTTGGGAAGACCATATACAGTTGGTCCATGTGCACGGCGCAAACTCATATCAATATCCACAACATAATCAGTAGGGTTTTCTCCATTGTATGCATCAGGACGGATATCTCCATCTTCATCAGATCCATTGGCAAATCCAGGAAGTGGCTTGTATCCAGGAGGCTGTGCACGGAAAAATTCACCATCCTCTTTGAATTGAAAGCCTTGTCTACCGTACTCATCTCCCATAGGATACTTGTTAAAATACGAAATCAGCATCTGAAACCAGCGAGGAGGGCCTACAAGTTCATCTGATACTGGAATATCTCCCAGTTTATCAATAAATTCAACGGACTCTTCACGAAACGTATTCAAATGCATAACATGAATCCCTTCCATACTTGTATCTTCTACACCATCCTTGGCTTCAGTTACAAGAACACGCTTAGAACCGAGAACAGGACGCGCAATAGGAACACGATTCTTTAACAAGTCTTGAAACGTGTGTAGAGTAATTGTCTGTTCACCTTGTAAGTTTCCATTTGAGTCAAACTTCAAAATGGACTGCTTGAGTCCACTCATCATTTCCACAAGGGTACGAATACGCTTGAGATTGAGCGGGTTTTGTTGTTGCGCATAATCAAACATGTTGAGGAGTTCATTCAACATGTCGCCTTTTTGTTCCAATTCAGAGAAAACCATGTTTTTCGCCAACTTTTTCTTGACTTGAACAAACACTGGTAATTCCACATCTTGAAACTCTCCTGTGAAGAAATCAGCACCAAATGCGATTGCAGCATCTCCTGAACGCGTTTCCTGAACCTCTCTCACAGCTGCATCTGTTGCTGCTTCTGCGGCGGCCGCTTCAGGGTCTAATGCCCTGTCCTCCACTGACATTGGCTGAACCATGAGAATATCAAACGGTTCGCTGAGATCAATACCGCTGTCTGAAAAGGTAATGTACCGATCTCTATCTTCACCCTCTTGAACATGCAACTTGTTCTCTTTGGCATTTACTTCCAATACAATAAACTCCCCAACTCTGGCACCACCCTTATAGGCATCTAGAACCTGTCCAACGCGAAATCCCTCTTGATCAACAAATAGCTTTCTAGGACCAGGGGTAAACTCAATTTCATCGGCTGTGACACCGAGATCTTCATCAAATGTGCCATCTGAAAGAGGAAAGTCTACAAGTGTCGTAGGTGCACCATCTGGGCGAATGCGGATAACTGCCTCATCAATGTAGTAAATTGTACCAGAGGTTTTGCCACCTCGCCATGGGATCGTAATGTGGTCTCCAAGAAAGAGTCCTTCCTGTTCCCCCTCTTCATCACCTGCTGCGACTTCTACACCAGCCTCTTCCTCTTGTCCGGGTGTTGATCCATTTCCCTCTTGATTTGCGTTATTGTTCTCATTTTCTTCATTTGATCCTTGATTCTCATTGTTCTCATTATTCTCATTTTCATTTGGTTCAAAGTTGCCCACGCCATTATTGTCTGCCATGGAGGACTCCTATCTGCGGGATGAGAAAGAAAAAATTGATCTCATTTCTGGCTTAAACAGAAAGTACAGAAGAAAAGCAGTTAGGATGTCTTATACTATCAACGTCTTCACTAATTGGGTTTCCAACTTCCAGTCGTGGGATGCTCTGAAGAGCTGGCTGACGAGTGCCGATGGTGGTGCGCTCCGTGTCGTGGAGCCTCGTGACAGCCCCTATGCAATCGTGCGTTACAACAAGGGTACGAGCAACATGATGCTGGAGCATGTCCCTTGGTGCCGCAGCGTGGTCGTTCACAAGGAGTCTCGTCTTCCTGTGTGCGTGGCACCTCCCAAGGCGCTGCCTCTGACAGACGAGTCTGTGAATGAGGCTGAGGTTGCTGAGGAGTTCGTAGATGGCACCATGCTGAACCTCTTCAACCGCCAGGGCGAGGACGATGTGCATCTGACGACGCGCAGCCGTCTGAATGCAAACAGCCGTTTCTATGCGGACGGTCCCACATTCGCGGAGATGTTCCAGGAAGCGCTGACGGAAAACCACTTTGAAGGCGCTGCTGACCTGCTTCCTCAGTTTGACGAGGGTGCTGTAGCACGTTTCACGAGCACGGTGGTGCAGCATCCCAAGAACCGCATCGTGTCTGCCGTGCGCGCACCGAATGTAGTAGTTGTCCACCAGGGCTGTGTCCAGCCTAACGGCGCCGTTCAGATGTACGAGAACCCTGACGAATTTGACATTGCGGATGTACAGTATAGCGAGGAGTGCGTTGAGATCCAGGGCTACAAGCTGGAGCCGATCCGTGCGGCCAAGTCTGTGAAGGACTGGGTGAACAAGCAAGCGCAGGAGCGTAGTTACGGTTGGCAGGGCCTAGTGCTGAAGGACGGCAAGGGCAAGCGTTGGCGTGTTCGCAGCGACCAGTACGAGACCGTTCGCCGCATCCGCGGCAACGAGAGCACGCATGAGGAGCGCTTCGCCCGTCTGCGCAAGTCTCGCACGAAGGATCAGTACCTGGTCTTCTATCCTGAGGACACGGATGCCTTCTACGCTCTGGAGGGTCGTCTGCGCAAGAACACGCGCAACCTGTCGCACTTCTACAACGACGTGTTCCGTGGTCGCACGACGCCCTACTACCAGCTGCCGTGGCCCTACAAGCACCATGTGAGTGTGCTGCACAACCTATACAAGGACACGCTCCGTGCTCAGAAGAAAAAGGTGGATCTGGACGAGGTGATCCGCTACGTGAATGGTCTGAATCTGGAGGACATGGCCAACATGCTGAAGGAGCACAACCTGGAGCTGCGCAAGGAGGAGAAGAAGACCGAGGAGGCGGTGACGGCCGCGGCAGCAGCGGAGCCTTCTGCTGAGGACGCCTAAATTAGAATCTAGTACTCTCAACCTAGAAGGAAATTATGCCAAAACGACTTATTTTTCTTGGCATGATTAAAAACGAGAGTCGTATCATCAAGCGATGTGTCCAGTCTGTATTAAACACAGTGGACGCTGTTTGCATCTGTGATACTGGTTCCACGGACAATACAGTGGAAGTGCTGACAGATTTTTTTGGCACGCTGGACAAACCTGCAAAGGTATTCACAGAAGGTCATGAATGGAAGAACTTTGGTCACAATCGTAGCCAAAGTTTTCTCCAGTGCCGTACCTATTGCGAGGAGCTGGGCTGGGATGTAAATGACACGTATGCTCTTGTCATGGATGCTGATATGGAACTTCGCATAGGCCCTAACTTTAGCAAAGAGCTGTTGAAGGAACCTGGCTATCGGATTATTCAGCAATCTGGAAATTTAGAATACTACAATGTTCGCTTTCTTCAAGTAGGATTTCCCTGGAAATGTACTGGAGTGACACACGAATATTGGGATGGCCATCATGCTGCACAGTTTGACAAGGATGTGGCCTATATTGCTGATATTGGCGATGGTGGTTGTAAGGCTGACAAGTTTGAGCGCGATGTGCGTCTCTTAGAACAGGGCCTCAAGGATGAACCCAATAATCCTCGGTATCTGTTTTATCTAGCACAGAGTTACAAGGACAGTGGTCAGAAAGACAAGGCAATTGAGTATTACAAGAAGCGGATTGATGCAGGTGCGTGGTATGAAGAAGTGTGGTATAGTATGTACACTATCATGAAATTATATGCGGATAAGAATATGCCAGCTGAAGTGGAGTATTGGGGTCTGAAGGCGTACGAGTATCGCAAGGAGCGCGCTGAGAATATTCTGTATCTTGTGCGGTATTTCAAGGATCGCCGTCAGTATTGGAAAGCATGGCATTATTGGACTATTGGATCACAAATCAAGAAACCGAATGATATGCTATTCCTGGAAACAGACTGTTATACAACAGCGTTTGAAGCAGAGCGTTCAATTATTCATGATTATGTGTTTCCTGAAAAGAAGGATCAAAGTTTGCGGTATTCTCTAGAGTATTTTAACAAATCTGGGCAGCAATTTGCCTATAGCAATATTATGTGGTTTGTGCAGCCAGTCAAAACATCACTTGTGAGAAATCTTCAGTTTCAGGATATTGGTGATTTTGTTCCTACTAGCACGAGCATGGTTCGTCTCCCCTCTGGAATGATTCGTCTGAATGTCAGATATGTAAATTACAGGATTCAGCCAAATGGATCCTATCTCATGTCAGAAGGTGGGACCCTATCTGGAAATAATCCAGTGCGAACTGAAAATTATACCTGTCTGATGGACAAGGAGTACAATCTTGTCAGTGCACTTGAAAAGATGATCATGCCAGACCCTCCTACATTTCCAGGACGCATCAAAGGTCTAGAAGATGTTCGCCTCTTTTTGGCACAAGATGGTAAACTTTCTTACGTAGCCACGACTGGAGAATATTCGTATGATGGAAAAATCCGTCAGCATACTGGAATTTATGATGTCAACACACATAAATTTGTAGACAACCGTTCCCTTGCTCCACCCAGTTACACGGAATGTGAAAAGAACTGGATTCCCTATAAGGGGAACAAATTCATTTATCGCTGGCACCCGTTTGAAATTGGTGTAATAGACACGGACAATCAACTCTTTAGCATTTCTAAACAGGATACGCCGAATTTTCTCAGTCACATGCGTGGATCCAGCACACTTGTCCAAGATGGAGATTTCTTCTACGGAATCACTCACTGTGTGATTTACAACACACCCAGAAAATATTATCACATGGTAGTTAAGATTGATGCGCGGACAGATCGCCTCGTTGGCTACACACAACCATTCTATTTTATGAATAATGCAATTGAGTATTGTCTAGGGTTTGACAAGAGAGGTGATACCTTTTTGGCGATTGTGTCTCAGAATGATCGTAATCCTATCATGATTGAGTTTAAGGATGCTGATGTACAATGGAACACGCTCTAGAAACCTATATAAACAGGTTTCACTACTATAGTCCAGAGAGATGAGTGCTCCTGCGATTGGTATTGATCTCGGTACGACATATTCCTGTGTAGGTGTTTGGCAAAATGATCGTGTAGAAATTATTGCCAACGACCAGGGAAATCGCACGACGCCTTCCTATGTGAGTTTCACGGCAGAGGAGCGTCTTGTTGGTGATGCGGCCAAGCAAGTTGCTGCGACGAATCCCAAAAATACTGTGTTTGATGCCAAGCGTCTGATTGGTCGCCGTTTCAACGATCCTACGGTTGTTTCGGATCGCAAGCACTGGCCGTTCACCGTTGTGGATGAGAATGGTCGTCCCAAGATTGAGGTAGAGTTCAAGGGTGAGACGAAGCAGTTCCTTCCTGAGGAGATTTCAGCCATGGTTCTGACCAAGATGAAGCTGACGGCAGAGGCATATCTTGGCCAGGAGGTGAAGAAGGCTGTAATCACGGTTCCTGCGTATTTCAATGATGCGCAGCGTCAGGCCACGAAGGATGCGGGTACGATTGCGGGTCTGGAGGTGCTGCGTATTATCAATGAGCCGACTGCTGCGGCGATTGCATACGGTCTGGACAAGATTAGCGATACCAAGGCTCGCAATGTGCTGATTTTTGACTGTGGTGGTAAACAATGCGCATGTGCTGCGTAATCTGCCTCCACGTTAATATGCCGTGTGAATTGCTGGAAACCCCTTAGAGTTTTCTATACCACAACGCGGTAACCCATGTGGTTGCGATCGTGAAGGTTTGAAAAATAGAAAAATTGGGCAATCAGCAGCCAAGTCCGCAAGGAAAGGTTCAACGACTAGATACAGAGTATCCACGAGTGCACGGGCAAAGAGATCATAGGTCCTGGGATATAAAGAACTGGGATGTACCTATGATAGGAAAATGGAAACCAAGTATTTCCAAAGTATCGTTTCTATACGTGATAAACGTACATCTGCTGCTACAGATCTTACCTGCTGTTCAATTCAAAAGATCACTTCTACATATTCTAATACGAAAGAACCAATCTACAAATTGGTTATTAATAATAAACCAATTTCAAGAAATAATTCATATATGGTTCTTTACACATGTATGACATGTTCTATTCAACACGAAATTACATTGAATCTATTTATGCGAAAGGTAAATAAAAATACTCAACGATGTGAAAGTTGTAAAAACAAGGGCGAAGAAAAATGTAAACTTCAAAGCGAGTTTATGAAACAAAATATTGAAACAATTCGTAATGGTGAATACATTAAACAAACATTAAAAGTAAAAACTATGACACTTGAACAACATCTCCAAAAGTCCCAAGTAGATTGGGACAATGAAGATGTTAATTATACGAATCAATATTTTACATATCATCTTACTGAAGAAGATTTTACAAGGATCTTGCCCAAAATTGTCAGTGTAGGAAATGACAAACTTACAACTTTAACCGACTGGTATTATTATCCTACATATCGTGTTTTTAATCAAACCAGATTTACACCAATGTTAATTCATAAATATGAGCAACGTGTTGAAAAACCACAATATATTAAATTTAGATGTGAAAATTGTGATAGTTGTTATATTCACCGTGATCTTGAAGTCGTCAAAAATTCGTTAAAACTTCTTTGCCAACAGTGTTCTCTGACGAATCGTATGTTTAAATTACGATCCATGAAACTAAACTCTGGTAAAACAATTTTATGGCAAAGTATTCCTGAACGACGATTTATTGATTGGTGTGAAGAACATAATATCACAATTCAAAACGGTCCAACATTGGTATATTCTTTTAATAACAAAGAGCATAAATATCGGGTTGATTTTGAATTACCTGATAAAAAAATGCTTATTGAAATTAAAGACAACCATTGTTGGCATCATGAACAGGTTAAATCAGGAAAATATTCGGCAAAAAATGCAGCAGCAGAAAAATGGTGTGCTTTAACACAGTACACATTTCATGTACTTTTTCCAAAAACGATACAGGAATTCAAAAATTCCATTCTCTGAACTCTTTGTAAGATATAGTCTGAACTTTGTGGAAACACAAAGAGGTAGAGGTTAAATTCCTTTACGATAACACAATTGGGAACGCACGATTTGAGTATTCTGACACTAGACGAGGGTGTATTTGAGGTTCGTGCCACGGCTGGCGACACGCATCTTGGTGGTGAGGATTTTGACAATGCTCTCGTGGAGCACTGTGCGGCGGAATTCCAGCGCAAGACGAAACTTGATCTACGTGGAAATGCACGTGCACTGCGTCGTCTGCGAACGGCATGCGAACGCGCGAAGCGCACACTGTCTTCTGCGACGCAGACGTCTATTGAGGTGGACAGTCTGATGGAGGGTGAGGATCTGAATGTGATCATCACGCGTGCCAAGTTTGAGCAGATGTGCGATGCAGCGTTCCGTCGTACTGTGGCACCTCTAGATGGACTGCTTCGTGATGCCAAGATGAGCAAGGGTGACATTGATGAGATTGTCATGGTGGGTGGCAGCACGCGTATTCCTCGTATCCGTCAGCTCGTGAGTGAGTATTTTGGTGGTAAGAAGCTGAATGACAGTGTGAATCCTGACGAGGCGGTTGCGTATGGTGCAGCAGTACAAGCACATATCCTGTCTGGCGGCAAGTCTGAGAAGACTGATCAGATGGTTCTGCTAGACGTAGCACCTCTCAGTCTTGGTCTGGAGACAGCAGGTGGTGTCATGACGCCTCTCATCAAGCGCAACACAACCATCCCCACGAAAAAGACACAGACGTTTAGCACGTATGCAGACAACCAGCCTGGTGTGAGCATTCAGGTGTATGAGGGTGAGCGTCAATTTACTCGCGATTGCAATCTGCTTGGCAAGTTCCAGCTAGAGGGTATTCCGCCGATGCCGCGTGGTGTGCCTCAGATTGAGGTGACGTTTGAGGTTGACACGAATGGTATTCTGAACGTGTCAGCTGTGGAGAAGAGCACGGGCAAGACGAACAAGATCACGATCACGAACGACAAGGCACGTCTGAGCAAGGAGGAGATTGAACGCATGGTGGAGGAGGCTGAGCAGCACGCTGCGGAGGACAAGGAGCGCATGGAGCGCGTAGAGGCGCGAAATGGTCTAGAGTCGTACCTGTACAATGTGCGCAACTCGGTTCGCGAGGACAAGGTGAAGGAGAAGCTTGGTGCAGATGCAGCGACTGTGGAGCAGGTTGTGGAGGATGGTCTTGCGTGGCTTGCGGATCACACGGATGCAACCACGGACGAGTACAAGGAGCAGCAAACCAAGGCTGAGAGTGCTGTGAAGCCAATCATGATGAAGCTGTATGGGTCTGAGGGTGAGGCCGCAGAGCCAAAGGGACCAGTTGTGGAGGAAGTGGATTGAAGGTAAAAATTGATTCCTAACTGTTGAATGAGAGTAATCAGCAGTACTATACAATAAACATGCGCGAGGATGTTCTATCAAAATTGACCGAGTATGACTATACCATCTTTAGCAAAAATATGGAGTTACGGTATCTTGGCTACCCTTTGGCTGAATTTGACATCGTATGTATGAATTTCATCCTGGATATCAAAACGACCACATTTAATAACAGCAGTAATAGAACAATTAACTTACTACAAACTCATAATCTTGTACCAGAAGGTTATAAGTATGTTGTTTATTCACCCCTATCTACAGATGATGAGGTCAAACAATTGAAGGAAATCTATACAAACCCTTCTATCTTATTTATTACTACACTTGAAACTATCAAAGAAATCATTCCCCCTATTAAAAATATTGAATGTACTACAACACGTGATTTAGCAAACCTTATGATGGTTACGGATGATGAAATGGAAAAAATTAATAAAATCTATGTACCATATGACATTTATAAACGACATTATGATACTATTACACGTCTAAGAGATATTCCTGGATTTAATGTAAATCTTCTTACTACGAAAGTCAATACTATTGATAGATTGATTAAAGAAAATAAACTAGTCTTTGATAAATCTGATCTAGAGTATGTTTACCCGTTTCGTTCAGGTACAAACACCTCTAAACTGTATCTTTCCAATTTAGATAAAATTACTTTAAATCCCGCCTATTACAAATGCAACTTTAAGAAAAATGATATTCATAACCAATCATACCCATATATTCACATTAAGCGCGCGCCGCTTGATATTTAGCGTGACGTGCGAGGAGTAGACGACCGTAGGGAAAAATCTGGCGCAATGCCACTTGCTGAATTCCATCCATGAGTGGATAGACTTGAGCAGCCATCCAGTCCGCGATATCTTTTTTTCCTTTCAGACATGCGTGGAGATAGACACGATGAAAAATATACGGCCAGTCAGGAGCCGCATACGATGGATACTGTGTATTTATAACATCCAAACACAGTTCCTGCAGCGCAGCTAGATTTCCTACCTCAATGTATTGTTTACACTCTTGAACGAGTTGTGCTGAAACGTCTGGCATTCTACCACCGGAGGGCATCTTGTGTCTAAGTACTTTTGTGGAGATCCTATAGGAATGAAATCCACAAAACTTGCTGCGATTTTTGTCATGGTCATTGCTGTCCTCATGACAGGACTGGGAGGCTCGCTAGATATCCTAAAAAAGGGAACCATTACACGAAAGCATGCGTGGAACGATGGACTATTTTTAGCGATTCTCGCTGTATTCTTGCTGCTTTTATGATCACTTAGGCTGCTACAGGACGTACGACAGATCGCTTCGGCTTCGCACCTGTAGGTTTTGCAGCCGTTCCAGGTCGTGCACCACCCGCCACCTCAGACCATTGCGTACGCCACGCACGGAACATCGTTGCGCACGCAGTCATCGCATCCTTGAGCGCCTTGCGCGCAATCTTCTCCTGATCATCATTTCCAGCTACACCTACACGGATTACCATTTCATCACGCAGAGGATGTGGCACATCGTAACCAGCAAAGGTGATTTCACCATTTCCTACGAGATTCTTGTCCATCCATGCTTGGATGAGATGGCCTAGAGTGTGATCCTGGTTCTGGAAGATGAAATCGTAGCCACGGAAATTCGCGTCTGCAAACTGAACCACAACATCCTCAGGAAGGCTGTCCTTCGTAAATCGTTCACACAGCGCGGCACCATTCTCCAGAGCACGTGCTACGATATATTGAGGTGTCAGAACACCCAGCGATTCCACAGTAAAGTCAAAGCTGTACGGCTCATTGTTGGAATCCACGAGATAGCAGCGATTAATTTCCAGCGCGTCAAACTCGCGCTTCAGTGTCGCCAGTTTCGCAGGATCATTCTGTTTCAATTCAGCAAGTGTTCCCTTCTTATTCATTCCCAGCCAACGCTCAAAGAAGGCCTCTTGACGTGCAGGGTCAGGATCACGTGTATAGCCATACGCGCACTGTGTCGTAGGAATGAAGCGTGCATTTTCACGTCCAACGCCCTTGCTTGCATACGCTTCAATGTGAACCACTTCTGGGCTCGCACCAGGCATCTGAGGTTTCAGCACAGCAATGAGAGGGTAATCTCCCGTAATCGGATCCGGTTTGAAGAAGAGCTGAGGATCCACCTGCCGATCCGCTGCAACATCCTGAACGAGAAAGTCGGCTGTAGTCACATCACGAAAGTTGGAGGACATGTTTTCCACACGAAGTACAAACTTATACTTGTCACGCTCCCACTCGGTCGGCTTCTCCACAAAGATGGGAATCAGACCAATCCGATGTGCCAACATTTCATTGGTCATGGGCGTGGAGTTTTCCTTGATTACAACGTCTGTAGTTGTACCCTTATCTGTCATGTCCGCACGGAAACAGACCATTTCTACGGCAGTCATACACAGACGACGCAGTGTATTTGCAAACGCGACATGCGTCTTTGCAAATTGGAATGTAATCGCCCGCTCATTCGCACCCGTAGGTCCTTGATACTGACTAAACACAGGTTCCATGATTCCACTACCTTCTACTGAAGGACAACCTGGTTTCAATTTTAGACTGGCACGTGCTTGCGCCAAGGTTGGGATTGATTGTCTCTCTTGCTCAAAAAGAAGGCCGTGTGATGAATTCCGGGAGAGGAAGTCCACCGAATGTATGCTTTTACAGCAACAGTTGTAAACTCTGCGCGGGTTTTATTAAAGCGCTGGGTGAAACCCCACATAAATCCGACTTTACCTATGTTTGTGTGGATGGCAAAATCAAAGACTTGGTGCAGAAATATCCGTGGTTGAAGCGTGTTCCGACCATTGTGATTCGTGGAGAAGATGAGCCCCGATCTGGCAATGAATGTTTCAACTGGATTTCTGAGAAGAAAATCATGGATACGCAAGCCGCAGAAGGAGGTGGATCGGCTCAAGAGCCCGAGCCATGGGTCGGTAGTGAAATGGGCGGTGCACTCACAAAAGGGTTTAGTTTCTTGGGAGCCAATGATTCCAATGACGCCCCTCTTGGGAATTTCTCATTCTTGAATGGACAAAATTCAGTAGGCACACGAACTGCTTCCGATATGCCCGCGGGTGGTCTGGGGGCCCGTGCCCAACAAAAGTCCAAGAAGGAGGAGATGTTTGACAAGCAGTACGAGTCCTTCTTGCGCCAACGTAATGAAGGCGTAAACATGCCTCCTACACGCCAGTGATGCGTTTCGGTCTAAACAGAATTGTCTAACTACGCTGTAGTGAGTTACAATGTCTAGCTCCCCCCTTTCTATGTTTTGTAATATGCTCACGCGTTTCTTTCAGGAACTGATTGAAACCTTTCCTGAGGAGCGTGATATCAAGGCGGCTCTAGAGACCATTCAGGGTGCACGGAAGATCAACCCTGGACTCGTGCGCGACATGTTTTATGAACATGTCACGAAGGATCTCAAGGAGACAATTCTGAAAGAGGATGACCAGGGTATTATTGCCTATGCACGTCAGAAGATTAGCAATCAATTCAATGAAATTCTTCCCGCACTGGCCATCTTTGACAAGCACTGGGGTGGTCTGAGTGATGCAAATCGCGCAGCTATTTGGAAGTATCTGAAGGTGCTTGTGGCCCTCAATGAAAAGGCGCGCGGTGCGACGAACCAATATTAGAGAGCCATCATGGCACGGACACGACTCGTAAGTGCGAATGATATTTTCATTTTACGAGTTGCTTTTGTGATTATTATCTTTTGGCTGGCTGTTTGGAATCTTGTAGAGGAAGTCATTGATCAGATCTCAGAGCGATACAGAATTACTAAATGGAAACTTCATTTGGGTCTCTTGATGATTACAGTTGCATTCATTTTGCTGGATCCTGACATTTTTGAAAAGGTCTAGGTTGCCAGCGTAAAGCCTTTGTTGTGGACTTCCGAAGAGCACAACAGAGAGCATGAGTGAGACGGAGCAGACGCCAAAGACTGAACAGCAACCCCAGCCTACCGCCTCGCTGCGCAACATCTTTGATTCCAAGTACTTTGAGTTTGCCACTGATCTGAAGGGTGCCCTTCCCGAACTTGAGCACCAGATTCGTGGCGCTCTGGCGATTCCCAAAGAGGATCGTGCCCGTCAGTTTTCGGAACTTGTTATGCCTACGTGCCAGCCTCATCGTGATATGACTCTATGCCCAGGTATTGTTTTGCCTGGTGTAGTTGTCACAGAAGATCTCTGGCAGCAGTTGAGTGACAAGAGCAAAGAGGCCATCCAAGAGTATCTGACGCTCTTATCCTTTTGCTGTGTATATGAGGGCTTCTCCTCCTTTGTGGATCTCAGTGGAAACCCTGCGACACATGGATGGTACAAGGAGTTCCTCAAGACCTGGCGTGATAAGATGAGCAACATTGACTTTACGAGTCTGAGTTCCAAGATTGCTGATTTGATGAAGAATCTAGGCCCAGAAGCACTTCCCAAGATTCCCGAGCGTCTCTTGAAGGGCCATTTGGCCAAGTTGGCCGAGGAGTTGGTTCGTGAGTTCCGCCCTGAGGACTTTGGCTTGACGGCCGAGCAGCTGGCCGAGTGCGACAAGGATCCTTCTAAGGCGTTTCAAATGCTAACTGACGTCTACACAACAAAGCCCGAACTTCTTCAGGGTGCCATCCAACGCATTGCCAAGCGCCTCCAAGACAAGATTAAGCGTGGTGAACTACGCCCGGAGCAGATTGCTGCCGAGGCTGAAGAACTCATGAAGCAATTCAGTGAAAATGGTGCCTTTGTTGATATGTTGAGCAACTTCAAGTCCGTGTTTGGCATGGAGGATCCTGATCTAGCCCGTGCAGCAGGTCGTGAACAGGATGCTCGCCGCAATATTGTCAAAGAGCGCCTTCGGAAAAAACTAGATGCGAAGCGCAACGGTAAGAAGTGAAAGGCTAGTTAGAGAGGCGTTACGATGCCAGAGGATTGCCCCTGTGAAACACTATGGACAAGGAATCCCGCAGTATTGTTGGGTACAAATTTACTTGTAGATGATGTATGCGAAAGTGATAATATCAATGCATTTACTCGTGCTGTACTTTTGGGTCTAGCATTAGCATCAATCTTAGCACCCATGCTTGGACTTTTTGGACTTGGGTTGGTTCTTCTTGCCATTTTAATGTTATACGGACGTTGGCTCTTTGCCAAGGTGAATGTTGGTGCTCGTACTATTGAAGTGGAGGCGAAGCGGCCCAAGACCAAAGAGGGATTCTTGAGTGGACTTCGCCCTGTAGATCCCAAGTTGGCTGCGGAATTGGTGACAAGTCCTGCGGCGACTGTACGAAATACAGCGACAGCACCGAGCGCTGGAAATCCGTTCATGAATGTGCTGCTTGACGAGATCACCTACAATCCTACACGCCCGCCAGCTGAAAATGTCAGCGATCCAAACAATGTTCAGCTTTTGGATGACTACTTCCGTATTCAATGGAAGAATGATCCTACTGATGTATTTGGACGTAGCCAGAGCCAGCGTCAATTCTACACGACGCCTAGTACAAGCATCCCCAACGATCAGGGATCATACCAGAACTGGTTGTACCTGATCCCAGGAAAGACATGCAAGGAGGGTGGTCGCGATGCATGTGTCCCTGGAACCAATGGCGGCGTGGTTCCTTGGCTCAACCAGCCGAATTAGAGTGCTTGATACTACATTATTCAAGTAAGGTCCTGAAGGATCTCTCTTGAATTTATTTGGGAGTCTGAGTTCTTAACCGACGACGAGTCTTACAGCGAAACCTGTATAGGGTTCTGTCTCTGGTCCCTAGAACTGATTTTACACAGATTCCGATCGCTGCCTTTTCCTTGGCTTTTGCTGACTTGTTGGATCCCCTGACTTTTACAGTCTTGCTGACTTTTTTGATACAGCGGCAGAATTTTCCTGCCAGGAAGGACTTGCTGAATCCCCGTGTCTGTTTTGCCATGATTCTCTAGTTGATCCGTTGGAAAAGATTCCCGGGTTGAAAGTTTTGCCTACTCTACCAGAGGAGTCCAATGGAGATCAACCGTTTGACAAATGTACGCGACGATCTCTGTGCTGTCCAACAGTACTACAAGCAGTCCACTGGACCTGGATCGTACGCGACGACATACCTAGTCCCTGATGCGCGCCAAGTCAACCCCCTTGCAGTGGAGAGTTTGATCATGTATCCCCGTGAAGGATACGGACTGAACAACAAGAACGTCAATGCTGACAGCGTGCTTCGTAACCAACCTGGGTTCTTGAGCAAGCGCTGTAGCACTCGCCAACAGGCCCGTCCCTTCTTGAGTGTACCCTATATGGGGGGCGGTCGTGGAAACACAGAAGTGGAGACTCTGTTGCAGCATGCGGAGTTTAGCCGCATGGGCAAGGCGTGCGATACGGTCACGGAGACCTTCTTCTCCAACCAATTTGTGCCTCTTGTGCCCTCGTTGGCACAGACCATCCAAGATCCTAAGAATCTTGTTCCCGAGGTGGCGGCAGCGGGCTGGATTCGTGGTGGTCTGCCAAGCCGCGAGTACATCCGCAATGTCAATTGCTAAACCCTATAAAAGTCCCTCTGATTTGGAATTTGTTCTCCTAAGCAGAGTGAGCCATGGCTACTGCATTAAATGCTATTTTCTTTGGTGGTGCAGCAACAGTAGACTTCATTGATGAGTTGGCAGGAAAGACGCCTATGTGGGTTCGTCAAGATAATATCGCCCTTTATGATTTGAACACGCCGAATCGTGTTGTTCGCCAAAACTATGTGGAGCATGAGAATAATCTAGCCAGTCCTGCGAACAAGCGTCATATCCTTGGTGTTGTAGGTGGCAATGAAGTCAGCCGTGTTGTTGCAAATCCGCAAGATGTAGAGTCTGAACTTCGTGGTCTCTTTCGTCCTTTAACAGGATGCCCCAGTCGTGAATACCAGGCGATGCGCGATGGACAATCAAAAATTGTCATCAACAATCGTAAATCTCATATTGCTCTAGACATTCGCCCAGTCCATTTACAAGAGTACCAGATGTGGGCCTACCCTGTAACCTATGCGCCGCTGCCTCTCAAGAAGGAAACCTGCGGTCGCCCCGAAAAGTATTAGTCTATAGAACAAGAAGATGTTCAACCGGATTTTTAAACAAAAGTCCAAGGCTGAACCCCTTCCCATGCTGCTTTCCAAAGCAGAACGGGAATGTCTGCTAAAATATGCTCAGCAAGTCAGCACATACTTTGAGTATGGTTGCGGCGGATCTACGCAGCGACTTGCTGACATGACGCATCTGACTGAAATTGTATCTGTAGAATCTGATTTCACATGGGCGGAAAAAATCAGCAAACTTTGTCCCAGGGTCAACATGTACTGGGTTGACATTGGTCCTACAAAAGAGTATGGTTGGCCGAAGGATGAATCCTGTAAGGTTGGCTGGCCGCGCTATCCCGAAGTTTGGCTGAAACATGGTGGTGAACTTGTTCTCCTAGACGGAAGATTTCGCGTTGCGTGCGCGTTGCTGATTTGTCTGCAACCAAAAAACGTGAAATACGTGATTTTTGACGATTTTAAGGATCGCGAGGCGTATCACGTCATCATGCCATTCATAGAAGTGGTGGATTTCGCAGGATCAGCGATTGTGTTTCGTCCTGCCAAACAATTTGATCGTGACGCATGTCAAGCGCTGTACGACAAGTACAAACTGGATCCAAACTAGTACTTCATGCGATATTTTGACAGTGCGAAATGATCCGTGAATGGCAGTTCATGTTTCACTTCCACGCGAACAATCGTTAGCAATCCCAGAACAATCACAGCGCTGATAACGTTTGCAGTGACAATGTCAGCAATTCGCCACGGATCCATCTCTGTAGGGTTTGTGTGCGCTGTTTATATTGGAAGGAAAAAATGGAATCCATTTTTCCGATGGATTGCGAGCAGAGAGGAAATGCCTGTAGTCAAGGTCAACTGCTCCATGAGTGAGATGCCCGTGCGGTCAGGTGAAGCAATCATGTTTCGTCCTGATCAAGGCGTATCCATCACGGTTCCAATTGAGCATGCGCGCCATTTCTATGCAATAAGCATCACACACGACAGCACGACAAAAGATGCAGAAACGTCATGTGGATTTCAGATCAAGGCGGGGCCAAGTGTTGGTCAACCAGGGTATAATCCCAACGTACCAAACGAGTACTTCTTTGAATTCCCCATGACGCGCATGGACAAGGCGATGGCATGGTTTCAGGAACTTCATGCGATTCTCAGTCCATTTACCAACATGAAGGATAAACTTCTATCGTGTGTGAATTAGAGATGTCCGACACACGAGAGAGAACAACACCTATGGGGGTATCTAGACCATCTGTGTTTGCTGGGATTGGTTTGCTATTCGGTCTTTTTCCTTTGCTGTTTTCCATCGTGTATGGCTGGGGTGCTGCCAAGTTATCATGGTGTGTATCCATGGGACAAGGGCTGCCATCTGGCGTTGCGTATTTTTGGTGTTTCATGGCATGGATGTTTAGCGCTGCGTACTACCCATACTATGCATTTGTATATCTCCCTGCATGTCCCGCACCAGTTGTGGCAGCAGCAGCTCTCGCAGGTGGCCGTCGTAGACGTTGAAAAATTCGTTTCGTTTCACATTATTCATGTTTACCATCCAGAGCAGTGCGCACAATTATTGCGACGTCCGTGTGATACGCTAAAGCGGTTAGGCATATTTACGCGCAACCACTCATGGTTTTCACAGCGGTCAGGAATATATGCGCGCAACCATTCAGGGCATGGGGCTATACGCTCATAGTGGCCCTGAGGTATACCCTTAACACGCTTTGTCTTCTTCCATACAATCGTACCCTCGTACGCCTCAATCTCCCTCACCATATCATTCTGTAAGCAGAACAATACCACAAAGGGAGCGATGGTCAACCCGTAAATGGGGCGATTCCAGATAGTCTTCGCTAGATATATGATTGCGAGTTCCATCTTGTCTGCTGTAAAAATGCTGAATGACATAGTTCAATTTTGTCGTTGTAGGCGTTCAATACTTAAACACATAGTATGAAACAGTTCCTAGGATGTCTCAGACTCAGCAAATGAGTGTGACGCAGGCTCTTGCGGAGCTGAAGCTGCTTCGCAAGCGCTTTACGACTGTGCTAGAGGGCGCACAGTTCATTACGGTAAAGACGAAGACGAAGCCTCTAGACGTGGAGACGTTTGGCAAGAATGCCAAGGCTGCGTACCAGAGTTACCGTGATCTGCTGAGCCGCTATAATCGTATCAAGGCTGCGATTGTTGCGAGCAATGCGACTGCGAAGGTAACGATTGCAGGACGCGAGTACACGATCGCAGAGGCAGTTGAGCGCAAGCGCAGCATTGACACGGAGCGTGTGTGCCTCCAGCTCATGCAGCAGCAGTACAAGCTCGTGAAGGATGAGTACGAGCGCCACCAGCGTGCCCAGCAGGATCGTCTGGACCGACTCATGATGCAGGAGCTCGGTAAAGACAATAAGACCAATGTAGAGGTGGTGAATGGACTCTCTGCAGCGTTCTTGGAGAATAATAAGGCGGAGATTGTGGATCCGCTCAAGCTGGAAGAGCGCATCAAGGAGTTTAGCAAGGAGTTGGAGGAATTTCAGACAAATGTGGACTGGGTTCTGAGTGAGAGCAATGGTCGCATCACTCTGACAGTCTAAGTAGTCTAGCTTGCCCCGTTGTGGTGAATGTTACGAAGTGATTCACCCCCAGAAATTATCTTTCTGATTCGTGCTGTTGCACAAATCTGTGTTAGAAACGTGTACACGCGAAAGACGAAACGCGCATCTAGCAAGCAGGAGACTTGTACGTCGCAGAGGCTAGGCCGTGATTCTTCAATGCAATCACAGCGCCGCCAACGCAACTTGCAACCTCGCACACGAGCGATGAAACCCAGGGTAAAAGGGCTATTGGATTGAATCACATTCCAGTGACACCCTCCTGGCTGCCACAACGGGGCTTTTTCATTGGTGATATCCATTGAAACCGCCTACCACACCCGTTTATGAATGAGCTTCGTCTTGAGTTTCTTCGCAGCGGGAGCATACTCACTCACCCAACCCTTTTCAGGAGTAAACGTACCATAATACGGTCCATATGCATCCTCCCAGTTCTGATCTTTCGGGAACATGTCACGAGGAACGTACTTTTTATCCAGCATAAAGTACACAAACTCTTTTCCAAGAATCAGTGGATATGGCACATCATTGTTGCCTACAGGAGAATAATACGCATCCACGTCATCCTTGAGTTCAAAGGAGAAGATTTCATGACCGATATAGACATACTTGTCAGCGCCAGTTTGTACTAGTATAGAGTTCCCATCAAACTGTTTTGCTTGTTTGGCTGTGTGATCACAGGATTTGGATTTTCCTGAACTTTTTCCCACAAAGACCTTCTTTGCAGGAAAGGTATCAATCAACTTGGAATAGGCATCATCATCTTCTTCATTATCCGTCTTGTCTTTTTTATAGACTTCCACTGAAGATCCTTGGATCACAACACGAAATGGTCTGCCACCATTATCATGGATGAGATATGCTTTTGTTGGCATCTTTCTCTATGATTAGATAGGAACAATGGGCGACTCGTGTACCGCAAAACCCCAATCATGGACACGCCCTCGCATGGATGACTTTCATATGTTGGACGATATGCGCATTACATCCTATGCGCTGAGATATTATGTAAACCCTCCGGAAGCAAACTGTCCTTCTATGTTTCCTGTGGAGCCGACCACACGCATTC
>JACCDZ011528499.1_pt1 | contig 35760 bp, 52 predicted proteins | sample 7449551 | NCBI WGS metagenome assembly JACCDZ01 (sample SAMN15323452, study PRJNA562643) | freshwater metagenome | isolation source: river surface water | place: USA:Blue River Watershed | collected 2017-08-18 | reverse complement strand
TAACAAAGATTTTGGTTATTAGTTGTGATAACCTTTCGGTTAGTATCTATAAAATCGTGCATTATCTGTATAAGTTTTAAGTTGTGATAACCTTTCGGTTAGTATCTATAAACACCAAAAGCGATTTCATAATTTAATATATACATTGTTGTGATAACCTTTCGGTTAGTATCTATAAACACCTGTTTTTTCAACAATTTTCTCAGACGAACGTTGTGATAACCTTTCGGTTAGTATCTATAAACACCCCTCTTCTATTTCTCTATTTTCGTTGTGATAACCTTTCGGTTAGTATCTATAAACACCTCGCACTTGACGTATGTTCTGTAGAAGCTCGTTGTGATAACCTTTCGGTTAGTATCTATAAACACCCTACTCAACAATAAATATTTAACTATCAAAGAGTTGTAATAAAAATTGTATGAAAAAATTAACATATTATAGTTGTATCGGGTATTTATAGACATCATTTTTTCTTTTCTATTAAATAGTATTCATATCTTCGAAATCACAGCCAAATTCTAAATTCAGGTTATCGAAATCTTCGATTGTTTTAATCGTAACATCTTTATCATCCAATTTCAATGTTAATGAATCGAGAACTGCGTAGCTACCCGCTCTACGAATTTCGAAATTTAACATTTTTTCAACAACTTCTCTAATAGACTTTTTCACAAAATCATTAGATAAAACAATACCACATTCACCTACTAAATTTCTTCTTGAAGTTCTAAATCTACCCTTCTTAGCATCACCACCATTATTTTTAATAGTGTCGATAACTTTAGTAGCATCTTTTTCATAGAAAGAAGCTCTATCAAAATTATCATCCAATGATAAAAATTGCAATTTTTTAACATCAATAAAAACCTTAGATTGATAATAAATTTCTCCACACGTTTCTTTATAGAAAAATGAAGTAGCATCTCTTTCACCTGTCTTACTATGAACATCCATAGTAGTTACTTGATTGCATGTTTGGATAGCATGACTAACACTCAAAGCACTTACTCTTTTCAAAACATCTCCCGTTACTTTTTCCTTCACCTCTTTAACTTTCCCATTCTTATCCAATTTTTCTTTAGGTGGATTTTTTTTAAGACTATCCAAATCAGAATTTTTACTTTTTTCTAAAGTAACCATCCAACCTCTTGCTATGTTCAATGGTTGAGTATGTAAAATGATTCTAATATCTTCGTTATCAGAAATCATCTGCGTAGTAGGTGTGTTATCATCTTCATCTCCAAGAATAGCTTTTCTAACTAAATTATTAGAAATCTTTTTCTTTACGATATAATCATCAACATTTTCACCGTTACTATTAACGGATGTTGTTTTCGATATCACTTCTTTTGCATATAAAACGTTATCATAAGTTTTACCCGAATCATCTTTTAAGATATTATAAAACCTTTTTTTCTGAGATTCATTAGGTTTATTACCGTTGTAATTTACTAATCCTTCGCCTTTTAAATTTAATCTAAATTCTAAAGATTTTAATTGTTTTGAAGTTTTTTTTGTCATATCGGTTTTATTTGTTTTAATTGTTTTTTCTTTTTTACTTTCTTGTTCTAAATCTATCGTTTTATTTAATTTTTTTTCTATAAGTTCTTCAAGATTCATAATAATCTTTTTTTCGGTTATTTCTATTTTACCTTTTTTATCTAAATAACTATCTAAATAAGCAATATCCCAATCTATACCATAATCTTGATAAACATTTTTAACAGAAACATCATCTAATATACCATTGTTTAAATAGTCTTTTAAAAATATTTCATCTGTTCTTATCGTTATCAAATCTTTAATAGGTGTATAATCATAAACATCAACCTTGCTAATATCAAAAAATCCAACAACACTTACAACTCCACCATCTAACATAGATGTAAATTTTTTAGAGTGTAAATCATATTCTTTTTCTAATTCATCGGATAATGGAATATATATAACTGCGTTATAAATATTACTATATGCAACACCTTTCCTATTTCTTTTCTCTAATTGCCAAGGCATAAAATCACTTCTTTTCACACCTTTATAATCTTTATGCGAACATATATAATTACACATAGATGTTAATGTATTATTCTTGAAAAAAATTAACAAATCATCTACTAAATTGGTGTCTGAATGATTTACAATCTTAGTGAATGTATCTGAAATCCCGTTTAAATACGCTTCTTTATAGTTCAAACCAAAACATTCTAACTTCTTTTTAAACTCATCAAATAGAGTATCACTTCTTTTATTAAGAGACAATTCTAAATCCCTCCAACTTATTTGAAGAGAACTGTTAGCACTTGAGTTATAAATAGACTTATCAGTATTGAATAATTCGTTTTCACAAACTCTTTCTATTTTAACATAACCCGATTCTACACATCCCATAATATCTTTGTGAAAAGGCATATAGTTAGAATCTACTACTCTGTTCTGCGGAGTAGGATTAACATCTAATAATGTACACATCATATTATATACATGATGATAATTAAATGGATATAAAAAATTTTTAAAACGCTCTTTATTAAGATTGGTTGTTACAACAGAACCACCTTCCATAATTAATTTTATAACTTTCATTTATTTTCTTTCTTTAGTAGTTATGAACCCGAAACCTAATTTATTACTACAACCAATCCCACCAAGAACCATTTTCTTAACGTTATTGATATTGGCTTTATCAACAACGACTTTAATAAGTAAAGAATTTGATAAAATATATTTACCTTTTTTATAAGATATTAACATCTTTTTAGTTTTAACTATTTCAGCCTTAATACCATAATTTCTTAATAGATAATCTTGGAATCTCGAATCTCCAATATTTATGATATGATTCTGATTGTTGTATTTATACCTAACATCATAGGCGTGTAATATATTAACACCCTCAGTGATGCGTGGATTTTCTACACTAAAATTATATTTACCGTTAATATTGGTTAATAAGGTAGATATCACTTCCATATTTTCACTACCTACAAATATGTGTGCATAATCTTTATCATCAAAAATTTGCTTATTACCTACGTTTTTACCACCTAAGACCATACTCACTGAATATTCTTTATCGGTAGAATCGTGCCATTTATTATTTCTTCCTAAAATGTTGTTAATCAGAGATGATACATATAAGCAGTTTTCTTTTTTATCAATCTCATTTAGAGGTAGTTTTATTTTTATACGCATACATATATAGTTTACTTTGACAAAGGTAGTAAAAAATATTTAACTAACCAAATATTATTAAAAATTATTAATTTAAATTAGTTGAATAGTAATATTCTTTTTTAGAATAATTATTCACTTTGTGTTTATATAAACTACCACTCTTTTCAATTGAGCCCGCATAAGAAATAATACCAACTCCTTTATTAAGGAAAAATCTCATATGAAAATAATTCATTATTTGAGCACTACCTTGTAAATATGTTTTAAATCTTTTATCATCTACTTCCATTTTACAATTCCAGATGGTTCTTGAAAACTCTGCAATGTTTTGATAACTATTTCCCATCTTAACATATATTGAACATCCAATTACCACATTGTTATATTTCATTAATAAAACCTCAATATTATCAGAATCACTCACCAAATAATCCCACTGTTTAAATATATTTTCAAATAATTTTTTATTATGCAAACCTTTATAATCTTTAATCCATTCCGACCATTCATTAAAACATTCTTTAACAGAATCTAAATCTAATAATGATGCTTTTGTTAAATAAAAAGTATTATCTTTTAAGAATCTATTTATCTTTCTTTTCTTTAGGAAATCTTTTCTATTCATATATTCCCATCTTTGAGGAACAATGTCATAAAAGTTTATATCTACAACTCTTTTATTCCATTCAAAATTATATTTTTGAATATTCGCCTCGTTCTCCCACAATAATTGAATATATGAAAATGTTTTCAAAAAGTTAAACACAGCTTTCTCATTTTCTATATTATTCATTATCGACTTAGGATAATGTTGTATTCTGATATAAACATTTTTAAAGTTGGTTACGAATTTAATAGATACTAAAACATCATCTTTATTATCTTCTTCTTCGAAACGAACTATTAAAAATTTGTGCGAATAGTTATCTGATAAAAAGTTATAAATATTACTCAATTGATAATTATACCAACTATTCACATAAAAATTATCTATAAGTATACCACTATCTTTAACATTTGAGAAATAATTCTGTATAAATTCTTTTCTATCTATTTGATTCGAAATTGAAAAAAAGTCATTTTTTTTAATAATCATTTACAATTATTTATTATTTTTTAAAAGTTCTTCCACATCTTTTCTACTATAAATAGGAGTATTCATGATAAGATATTTCAAACATTCTTCTTCACTAACAAAATAAACTCTCTTATTATTTATTTTAATCTTAAAGTATTTATTTTTAACAATGGTTTCATCAGATTTAGGATTTTTCATACAAGAATAAAGTATAGTATCATTCCCACTATCTAAATATTCATAAAAAGAAAAACCATCTTCCGTTTTTAAGTGAGCCTTGTTATATTCATCATATACACCCAAATTTTTCAAATATTCAATATCGCTTTCGCTACCATTTATACATTGATATTGTAATAACTTTTTAGCATAACGAATAAAACTATCTCGCTCTTCTTCGGAAGGAGCATCGAAAAATTCCGATTTAGTTGCAAAATTTAACAAACGCAATGCGAATGTTCTATCCAAAATGTTTATCATATAATTTTAATTTAAGAGTGTATATTATTATCATCGATATCAAAACTACCATCATTAACGATACTTTTTATTTGATTGGGTAGATTTACTTTTATTTCTTCCCCTTGTTTATTTTTAAAAGCTACGATACCATCAATACCCGTTTCATTTCTTTTAGAAAAAGGATTATCTAATATCAATACATTTTCAATTTTTAAATAACATTCATATATTATTATATTATCATCTTTATATTTATCATGGATTTTCAAATCATCTTTGATAGAAGTGAAATAAATACCTCTTCCCATTTTACCAAAAACACTTGGCTTAAACTCATCAAACTTATTATTAGATATGTGATAACAAACAAGCGGTCTGTTTTGACTATCCAACATTTTAGATTCACCAAACCATTTATAAAAATTTTTCAAAGAGTTTATATCTTTAGTAATATATTCATTATTAGAATTTTTAGTAGCATAATCAATCCCATCAATTTCAACAACATCACTGTTTATAATATATTCGTTATATTTAAATATTTTATTCATAAACTATATATTATATTTTCATTCTAAATTTTTCAACAACTCATCTACTATTTCTATATTATATTTATCTTCCAAATAACAAGAAATTACAAATTTTATGGTTTTAATATGATGTTCATTGAATTTTTTAGTAAAATCATTACTAATCAACTCAGAAAGCCATAATATTTTAGTTTCGGAATTATAACGATATGCATATTGACGCTCTATTTCACCTAAATGATTCTGTCTAAAATTTGAAAATAAAAAATCTAAATATTGAAGCACTGATATGTTCATTAAATGTTTATAAGCATCTTTTTCATAAGATTCTAATGAACCGTTATTTAATAACATATCTATTTTATACTTTCTTTTAAGTGTTTCGATTTTCATATTAAAAACAAATTTAAATATAAAAAAATTAAAAAGCAAAAAAATTTTTATTTTTTAAGAAAATAACTATATTTGTATATATGGAAAAAATTTTAGTAATATCAGATATACATGGTAGAGATAATTGGAAAAAAATTATTGAAAATAACATCAATTATGTAGATAAAATTGTATTTATTGGTGATTATTTCGATAGTTTTGATATTCTTCCTATTATACAAATACATAATTTTAAGGAGATTGTAGAATTGAAAAAACAATACCCCGATAAAGTAGTATTATTATTAGGTAACCATGATTATCATTACTTTGGATATACAGCAAGAACATATAGCGGATTCAAAGAAATATTTCGTTATGATATTTATGATGTGTTAAATATAAACAAAGAGTTGATACAATTATGTTATTTTAATAATAAACGCTTATTTTCACACGCAGGTGTCAGTAAGTTTTGGTTAAAATTAGCAAACATTGATTATAAAGATATAAATAATTTAGAGAAAAATATAAACGATGTTTTGATAAACAATCCTGAATGGTTAGATTTCGCATGGTTAATACCCAATAACAAATCCCTAACTACAAGACAACCAAATGTTTATGGTGATAATATTTATCAAACACCTATTTGGATACGCCCTAATGGTTTAATGAGCAATGATTCGATAATACCCGAATTAACACAAATTGTTGGACATACAAGTTATAAAAAAATAACAACCAAATATATTAAAAAATATGACTCAACATTTATTTTCACAGATGTTTATGATAATATAAACGATAGTATTATTATGGAAGATGAAAAAACGTTTAAAATAGTTAATATATAGTTAATGAAATATATTAAATCAATTAACGAATACTCATCAAGCAATACTATTTGGTATCATGGGACTCCCGATAGTAGAGAAGTTGAAAAATTGGGATTTGTAGATAAAACATTAAGTGTTGAATATGTGAGCGAACCATTGTTGTTAAAAGCTCATCAAGAAAAAATGAATATTGCGAGAAAAAACGGTGACGATAATACATACTTCAAATTATTAGATGATGTGGCTAATTTTAAAAAAATACACACTTTTAAAAAACCTATATTTCTGAGTGATAATTATAGCGTAGCAAAAACATATGCTAATCCAAAAAGAGCGTTTGATTACCAAAATGCAGTAGAGAAAGTATTTACAATAGATTGTGAAAATTGTAACAAAATTGTTAAAATATCAGCATTCGGGGATAGATTCAGATTTATATCAGTGGAAAAGGTAAAAGAAGGATTTATAAATTCGGGGATATCGGAAGAAGAAATAGATAAATGTATCGATATGTTTAATTTTTATGTTAAAGATAATGCGGGAATCAAAACTGATACCATAGCAGCTATTGCTGATTATTTAGGTTTCGATTGTGTAGATGTGATGGGAGTTTTAGATTCATATGAAGGGGGTACTTTGAAATCAACTGTTAGAATGGTTTTGAGTCCTGAAAAATTAAAAATTAAATAATCATGGATATTAGAAAAATTGACTTTTTTAAAGATTTTATTAAAAATGTAGATGAAGCATTCAACACTCACGTGGAAGTTGAATGGGAAAAAATAGATAGTATATTAAAAGGGAAATTTTTTGTAAACGACACCGAATATAAAATAATATCGGAAATAATTATTCACGATTTTATGAGTTTTAAATTCAAAGCTTTCATTAATAATGAATTTACCATGAATTTAACAAATCGAGGAAGTGATAAGCTACAAGTAATTCCAACTATAAGAAAATCTTTAGAATTTATATTAGATGATGTTTCTCCAAATGGTGTGGTTTTTGGTGCTACAGATGAATCAAACGGTAGAAAGATGATTTATGATAGATTTTGTACAAATTGGATTGAAAATAACAAAGGGTGGGATTTTAAAAGTTTTCAGAAAGAAAATATGAAAATTTATATACTACATAAAACAAGTATCAATAACAATTTGATATTAGATGTTATAGATTGGATTAAAAATAATAGATTGAATTATTAAATTTTGAACCTAATTTGATTTTTAAATAATAATATATAAACAAAATTAATCAAATAGAATGAAGAATATACAAAGTTTTGAGAAATATATCAACGAGAGCATTTCTAAATATGTAGCAAAAATAGGTGATTTAAATATATCTCTACTCGAACCTATATTGACAAATTTGATTAATAAAAATGCTATTATGTCAATTAATGATGAAGAAGTTGACTCATCTTATAGTCTCGCAAAAGTAATGACTGATTGTAGAATGGGTATAGTATTTGAAAAAGATAATAATCTATATAAACGTTTCTTTTTACATATGACTACTAATAACGTTTTTCTTTCAAAAAATATGAAAGATTTACAAACACTTAACAATATGGGACTTTTATATACATCATCGGATGATATACACTTTGGTTTACATGGAGATTCATTAGAAAGAATAGGTAAAGATTTCAAAAAATCTTATATAGATGAAACATATCCAAATTTCCCCGATACTTTTTACAGATTCCATTCTGAAAATTACGGCAATACAGATGCTATTACGGGAATGTTAGATAGAATTTTAAAATTAGGTTATGAGAATATGAGAGAATGGGATACGCCATCTGAAAGAGATAATATGATAGCGTTAAAAAATTTACGCAATTTATAAATCAGTTATTAACGAAACTTAATTAAAAGAACAAAATTAATATTAAATAACAACTTTTATTTGGAATTGTGAAAATAATTGCTTATATTTGTGTTATATTTAGTATTGATATATTTAAACACAAAAGAGATATGCAACATTCGGTTAAAAACATAGGTGATAATTACGAGAAACTTTCAATTATGCGAAAGGATAAACATCCTTTCAAAGCAAATGATTTCTTTCAGTTTGCAAATGATAATAGAAAGAAATATAGCATAATTGAAAATGGTAATGATTTACTTGTTAGCACTTGGTATAGCAATTCTTTGATTAACGATTACCAATCAACAATTCAAAATTTTAAATAAACCATTATATAAAAAAACAAACTTATGGGAACATACTTCATATTCTTATCAATTACAATTTTAGGTATTATAATCGCTATAATACTCGATAACATAAAAATCGAGCTGAAGTATCGAAATACTTTGTTGGAGAAGCAAAACGAAATACTCGAAAATAAAAAGAATTCGCCTTTAAAATCTTAAATATGTTTTTTAATTTATTCAAAAAAGAAAAAAAATATTTCACAGATATAGAGAAATCTGAAATAATTAAAACAGGAAAAAACACAATTGAGAACTCATTTCCTGTTGAAAATTATAGAAATGTTTTATATTATATGTGTTTGGATATAGATAGAAGTTTATTATTAACTAAGTATCTAAAAAACGAATTAAATAAATGTTTCGGAAAACATAACACAACTTTTAAAGGAGAATTTTTATATTATGTTTGGATATTAGAGTTTGAATCCGAAACATATCACATCTTTACAGCTAAAAATAAAGGGAGTCGTATTCAAATCGTAGGAAATTTAAAAGATGATAAATCAGTTAAATCTATCAGATTTTTGAAAAAATTAGAGAGTAAAATAACATAATAACTACTCCATCTTTAGTATACTTATAACAATTTCATATTGTGTTATAATGAATATATCTTTATTATTAAATGTTTTCAAATGTTTTCAAAATCATCATTTTCTATAATAAAAGGGTTTTTAATGTTCATGAAATATTTATTATAATTTCCGAAATATTTAGCGACTTCGGTATTATTGGTTGAAAAAATTAATCGCTCAGAACTAAATTCATTATTTTGATTTCCACCGTGCAAAACTACCAATGGTTCATCATTTTCATCAACTACTTTAGAAGCATTTTCGGGTTCATTTTCCCAATCACCGAACCACTTTTTAAATTGAGCAGTTCTAACTAAATGATACAACTCTGTTGTTAGATTAGATTTTTTTACCATTAGGTGCTAAATTATAATTTTCAAAAAGTTTAATATGTTTCGTATTATTCATCGTTTCAAATATTTTTTTATCTAAAACATCATCTATATTACTCTCCATTTCTATTAACATAGAATCTAAATCTTCTTGCCAATCGCTATTATAATCGTTCATATCTAAATCAAGATAGTTTATCAAATCAGCAGTTTCTTCGTTATATTCTTTCCACTCTTTAAAATCCTTTCTAAAACCTCTTGTATCTTTAGAATCTTTATTCAATATGTTTATAGATATAAATCCATATATATTCATATATCTGTTATATTGAGGTAAATCTGCTATATAATCATATAAAACATCTTTACCTAAATTAACATTATCTATATTAAAAAAATGGTCAGCGACACGTAAAAGAATATAACCGTCTTTATAACTTTTCAATGCGTAGAAAGTACTATTTAAAAAAGCAGCATATTTATTTTCACTTGTTATCGATTTTATATAACTTATTACTTCTTCCTTTAAATTATTTTCCAATTCTTTTTCGTTTCTATTATCAACACTATTAGGTGTTTCAACTTCTTTAGTATCTATTATTTCGAAATCATTTTCAACCATTAATTCATATAAAGAATCATCATCATAATAATCATCTAATGGAAAATCTTCAATATCATATTCACTACTACCAACCCATCTATAAACATTAGTTTTTTCGGAAAATTCAAGAGTTATATAATATACATTATTTATTCTATCATATTCACCTTGAACTTCGTTATCCAAATCACCACTATCAAACGATTTAAACATTTTCTCAGCTTTTTCAAAATCAATACCACTATATATAGTTTTAACATTACTACTATTTTCCCAATAAGTAACACCGTAAAATGTTAGTCCAAGTTCAGTTTTAACATAATTTTCAAAAAGTTTTATATATTTCATCAACTATATATAAAAATACATAGTCAAAAATTATATATAGTTAATGAAATATTTATTAAAATTAGATGAATTCTTAAAAGAAAACTTTAAAAGTCGAGAGTTTAGCGATATTATATATGGTGAACATTTTAATATTTTTAAAAATAAAATAAGGTCATATCATGGTAAAATAGAAGATGGTTTAATTGTTCGTTTTTATTTAAAAGAATTTTTAAAATATTATAATGAATCGGAATTAAATAAAATTAATGATTGGTCAGAATTCATAGAATATGTAAATAAAGCATGGAATACCGAAAAAGTAAATCCAAATCAAGAAATTGTTTTTAGAAGAGGTAATATCACTACCGAATCATTTTTCTCAAATAATATTTATGTCGCATCGGTTTATTCAGGAATCTTAAATGCCTATATTTTAAATTTTAAAAATCCTTATATTTTAGATTGTAAAGAATCGGATTGGATGAACATCGAAGAGCCTGAAATTATGAAAGGCGAATCTTACGACGGTACACTATCTACCGATAATATAGTAGAATTTATAAAAGAAAAGAAAGTATACGATGGTATAATTTTTCTAAATCTTTATGAAGGAAGTGGTGCTGAGGTCTTCGGAACTTCTAATATTTACGTTAGTTTAGATGAAAAAAACATTAAAAACATAACCAATAATGAAAAAAGTTTTTTGAATGAGAAACTAAAAGATAACCAAAATACTAACATTTTACCATTGAATTTATACAACTATGTTAGAAGTTCCGAATTTAAAAAATGGTTCGGTGATTGGGAAAACAACCCATCAAATTCGAGTAAAGTAGTTGATGAAAAAGGTGAACCTTTAATATGCAATCATTCATCTACAGAAAGGGAAATAGACACTTTTTACGGAAATAGAATTTTCAGAACCGAAAAAAGTGTGGTTAAACCTATTTGGTTCTCGTACAAAAATACTTATGCTAATGACGATAATATCACCCAATATAAATGTTTCTTAAATATAAGAAACATATTTGATTTTTCTAAAGAAGAAGATTTAAATAAATTGAGAAAATATTATTATGATGTGGTGGGTGAAAATTTACCCGATTATGATTTTGATATGGATTGGCAATCTCAAGAAGAATTGGATTTACCTGCATATATTTATGAACTTGGTTATGACGGATATACATTTAAAGATGAATATAGTATTGCGGTTTTTGATTCTAAACAAATAAAATGCATATCAAAAAATATTGAAATAAATGAAAGAGAAAAATTAAACGAAGCATCATTCCATAGTTTTAACAACGATGATATTTTAACCAATGATTATATCAAAGATTATATAAACAACTATTGTACAGATTTGTTAAATTTTTATATAGAAGAATATGATTTAGAGGATGAAGATGAGGGTGTTGTTTCAAATAGCCCTGAATTTTTTTCATATGTTAAAGATGAATTAGAAAGCAATTTGGAAGAAGCTAAAGAAAATATTTACTACAGAATAGATTATAAAACAAATAAAATAAGAATATACCGTGCAATCTCTGTTAATGATAATTGGATAGAACATTTAAAAACTCAAGGTAAGAGATTAGGTATTTATTGGTCATGGGATTACGGTAGTGCAGAACCACATTGGGGATACGGAAAGATAAATAATATAGCTATAATTGAAGCCGAAATACATGAAATGTATATTGATTGGAAAACAACACTCGAAATGAATACTAATCCTGTTTTTTCACATGAAAAAGAAATTAGATTGTTTAAAAACACACCTATCCAAATAAAATCTATCACTATAAACGATGAGGAAATTGATATATCAATATTTGGTGATAAAACATTCATCTCTTAAATCTAATATATAGTATTATGAAGATATATAATTTTTCACAGTTTTTAAAAGAATCGAGATTTTTGAAATTGAAAAATCCTCAATACTCCACACTATATACTTCGGATATAGTTAGAATGGAAATAATTGATTCTTTTTTTAACAATGTTACAAAAGATTCAAACTATAATTCTTCCGAACCAAACTATAAATATTTAATAGATGATTGGGATGGTTATGATGACCAAGTATATATTCAAAACGATTTAAAAAATAACAAATTTATTTTTTGGGAAGGTTGGGTATCATCATGTTGGGAAGCTTTATACCAAAAAGATGAATATGATGGTTTGAATAAAGTAGAATGTATAGAAAAGATAATCAAAGAAAGATTCCCAAGAATAGGATATGAATTTGGATTCAATATAGAAAGCTATGATTATTTTAAATTTAAAAACAAATATATCATGAAAATAATATTCAAAAAATAAATATAATCTATGAAAATAGTGAAAAGTTTCAAAGAATTTTTAAACGAAAATTCCAATTCTTATAACCACGAATTTCCTGAATATTGGTATCACGGTACTAATAAATATTTTGAAAAATTCTGTTTGGATTATCTCGGTAAAAATTTTGACCAAAGCATATTAGGTATATATTTTTCACAATATATACAGCCACCAATTTATGGCTCAACAGCTAAAGAATATGCAGAAGATTTAGTAATAAGAGAAGGTGGGAAACCATATATTTATAAATGTAAAATTAATTATAAAAATCCACTCATATTAAATTCTAATGGATGGTATTCATCAGCAACATATATAGATAAAAATAGAAGTGATATTAAAACATGGTTGACAAGAGGTGGAAACGATTGCATAATTTCATACAATTTTGAGAATAAAGCGGAGGAGGGGCTACGATGGGGGGATTATATTTTAGCGACCAACCACTTAGATATCATAGAAATAGTGGAAGTTTTCGAATATGAGAAAAAAGATTACGATTTTTTTGGTAAATAAATATATTTTTCATATATTCGTAACATAAATTCACATATATGAAAGATTTAATTATCGACTCTTTAAAAGATTCTTTAGACATTTTAGAGAAAAGAACACCGAAAACTAATAATTTTGTAAAAAAATCTATTAGTATAATGGATGTTAATCCCGTAGACCTCAAAGACTTTATGTCGGAAAATAATATACCCGATACCGCATATTTCGATGGTAGAGATAACGGTTACGATGCTTGGAATGATATTCTTTTATCTTGGGAAGTGGAAGTGGAAACCAAAACCAAGACTACCGAAAAAGAAGAATTAATATACAAAAGAAGAGTTTTTAGCGATATCGCTTTCAAACTTATATATAACACCCTTATAAATAATGGTTATAAAAGGGTTGGCGCAGACTCCTCAAAATTTAAAGAATTTGACGATACAACAATTTACGACATGTATGTTAATAAAGATTATGACAGATTAGTTAAATACTATAAACTTTGTTTTGTTAAAATATGAAAGATATAATTCAGAATTCCGAAAAATTTATATATTTACTGACAAATGACGGTCATCGAGATAGCGTATGTTTAAATAAAGGTAGTTTAAACATAGATGGTTTGAAAAAACATTTAATTCAAGAACAATTAGAAATGTTTGGGAATGTTGTATTACCAAATAGTATTATACTCGAAGATAAAGGTAATTATGGTTGGATTAGTTTTAAATATACAGATTTTGACAATGATATAGAAGATGGTAGATATGGATTCTTTAAATTGGAGATAATGTAAAAATAATCTTAAAAATATCATTATATTACATTAGGGAAAGCATGAATGATTCTATTTTTAAAAAAAATATTAGCAGAGTTAAACAAAGATTTAAACGAGGAATATGAAATAAAAAATATCTCAATAATATCCAAACCATTTAATATAGATGAGTTTAATGAGTGGTTTAAAACCGAATTTGATGGCTACGATGGTAGAAAAGGTGCGGCGGGTATATTTTTAAGAACCGACAAACTATCATCTATGTGGATTAAAGAATATTTAATTCATATAAACCAAGACCACTCATTTGAAAATGTTGAAAAGTATTATCAAGTTGTCAGAAAAGATTGGATTAATAGATATTAAAAAAAAAGAAAAATTATGATATATAAAATTTATTTAACAGGTATTATATTCTATATTGTTTTTTATAGCGTTTTATTCTTGATATACAAAGTTTATCTAAAGGTTAAATTTAAAGAGAAAATTGTTTTTACCGAAAAAGATTGGTATATGATAAAACTAAATTTTGGAATATCCGTATTATCATGGATAAGTTTTATTATAATAACATTAACAACTTTGAAAATAATTTTAGAAAATAAAACAAATGAGTCCGAAATTTTAAATAATGAATAAAAAAAATAATAAGCTTGATGATAAAACTTTAATAGATAAATACTTATCAGGTGATATAACATATGATTTTATTTACAAAAGATATGAAAAAATGTGTAAAAACTCTTTATATAAAAAAGGGGCTGATATAGATATCGCTAACGATATTTATCAAGAAGCGATGATTGTTTTCTATAATAAAATCAAATATGAAAACATAATCCTAAGTTGTAAAATCTCTACATATTTATATTCGATAGTATCAAATCTATGGCTCAAAGAAATTTCAAGAAATAAAAAATTCGTAGAGTCTAATACATCATCATTGACTATGAAAAAAGAAGAAGATTTCATCAAGCTAAACCATACAATAAACGATAAACTATCATATGAAATGGTGTATCAAGAAGAAGATATAAAAATCCAATTACTTAAAAACTTTGTTTCAAAATTATCATTAACTCAACAGAAACTATTCAATCTTCACTTAGAAGATTTTGATACCGATGAAATAAAAACCAACATGGGGTATAAAAACCTCGATTCTTTAAAAACCAATAAATATAAACTATTTAAAATAATAAAAGAAAACGTTAAACAATAAAACTATGGAAAATTGTATTAGTGAAAAATGTTTTAATAGTAAATATACCACGAATATATTTATCTCTATATTATTTATTATAATATTCGCAAACATATTCAAATATTTACTATTAAATTTATTATAATGACACGTATAAATTGTGGTATAAAACCATGCGAACTTTCAACAAAACACATAATCGCTGAGTTGAGAGAGATTAAAAGAATTCCGAATCATATTATCAATAATCATGATAAGTTGAATATGAAAAATATTCCCGAAAAATTTACATTGGGTACAGGACATGTTAGTTTCTTTTACAACAAACTTACATATCTTTATAATAGATATACACTATTATACCACGAAGCAAAAAATATCAGAAATTATAAAATAGAAAATTATTCCGAATCTTTTAGAAATGCTATGTGTTTAAGAAGTGATTTATGTAACGATTATAATGAAAAGGTAGAAGATAGAAATATTTTAATTACTCGCCTAAAAGAAAGAGATTACAATTTTTATAAAAATTTAAAGTAAATAATGTAAACTTATTAAATTTATTACATATAATATGTAATAAAATAATAAATTTGTATGAAAATTGGATATGAAATAAAAATAACTTTACTAACAAGTTTTATTTTGGTAGCAATTTTGATATTATCAAGCAGTGATGCGATTTCTCAAATAGACACAACATATATTAGTAGAGTAGATGGTAAATGGGATAAAATAGATAAAGTCAGTGTTTCGTGCCCATGCACCACAGTTGTAAACAACTTACCAAAAACAATATCGGTTAAAACAGAAGTAGTAGTCAATTCATGTAGTAGCCCAATTTTACCGTTTACATGCTCTACAGGCTCAGGGTGTATATGGACTACATATTGCCAATCAACACCAATTAATGTTTGTTTTAAAGAAAATATAACCACCATAAACGGAAAAATAACAATAAATAATGGAGCTGCTTTATATATACCAAACACATTAACAATAAACGGTGGAGCAATTATAAACATTAACACAGGTGGTGATTTTTTCGTAAATGGCAGTTTAACCAACAAAGGATATGGTATACCAAACGCAATCATAACAAATAATGGTTTTTTTAGAGTATCGGGTGCTTTATCGAACCAAGGAACAATACAAGGCAGCGGTATGTTTTTTTGTTGCGGAGCAGTAACAAGTATAGGAAGTTCTGTTGCGGGATATGATGCGTGTTATTTAGGTGATTGTATCACTTGGATAAGCGACCCTAATCCATTATGTAAAGGTGGTATTCCCATGCCTATAGATTTTATTAAGATTTATTACAACCAAACAGAACATAAAATAACATGGTTAGTAAATGAAAACGACGGATGTTTATTTTATGAGGTTGAAGTATCCGATGATGGTGATTATTTTACTAAAATCGGAAATATAAAATCTACAAATTCTAATCGTTATGAGATATATTACACGGGCGTTTATAAATACTTTAGAATTAAAGCGTATAGTAAAAACGGAGATTTTAATTATTCTAAAATAAATGCATTCGAAAGTATATTAGATGAAAATATTTTCATTTATAAAAAAGATAATAGTATCTACATACACTCCAATAACATTAGTAAATGTGATTTAAATATAGAAGTTTATAATATCACAGGAATTTTATTAAATTCTATTAAAATCGATAATATCGATAAAGAAATCGAATTATACAAAAGTAGTGAAAAAAACGATTTATTAATAGTAATAATTAAAGATAGTAATAGAACATATACTAAGAAAATATACTAATTTAGTTATACATTCTTTTTCCTAATAAACCTTCACGAGCCATTCTTTTCTTTAATCTAAAAACCCATTTTAGTTTATCGTCATAATTAGAATGTGTCGAATATTTAACACTCATTAAAGATGGTGATAATTCTACCATTTCTTCGAAAGTAATATAATTCCATATATCTTCATATTTACGCTTTAACTGCACAATATTATGTATCTGTGCATGCAATTCCATATCAGTAAAATTGATATTTTTTGATGTGATATCAACACCCTTTTCTTTACGATTACTCAATTTCATCTTAATATTATTATTGTGTAAAGCATCATCTATCCAATGTGCTAATTCGTGATGTATAGTACCTTTAATTCTACTTTCGTCAAACTCTCTCATGAATTGTTTTTTTTGATTACCATCTAAATGATTAGCAGCATCTTGAATTGTTTTATAATCCATTAAATGCTCAACAGCATTAGAATTTAAACACAAATTGATAATATTTTTATATGGAGAGTAATGAGCGTTATATGGTTTTATATTTTCATCATTTATAAATATTTCAATAGGTGAAACATTATGAGCTTTTATAGATAAAGGAGAAACCAATTCTGAAGATGATACAACACCCTTTTTAAATAAAGTTGTATCTATAGTGTTATTTTTTTGTATATAATCAATACCCTCTTTAAAATAAGTATTATATAAGAAATCAACATCCTCGTTGACATCTGCTATTTTTTCAAATAATTGAAAATTTTCAAACAATTTAATATATTTCATAATCTATATATTTAATTCGACTATTCGTTTTTTATATATAGTTTATGAAATATTTAAAACTTTACGAAGATTATGAAAACTATTCTGAATATCTTTCATTGAAAGACGTTTTACTAAAATTAGGCTATAAAAACCCTAAGCAAATTGCAAATGGCGGCTCATCAACGATATGGAAAACATCAGAAAACAACGATATAATAAAACTTTCAAATAGTTCTATTTCTGCTAATACTATGGAATATATAAAGAATAATATTGATTCCACATCTTTCATAAAAACTAAAAAAGTTTATAGAGTTGTCGGAGATGTTATTATCAATGATATGTATTATAATTATAATCCTTACGAATTAAATAGATATCCTTTATATGTTTTAGAAATGGAATATTTAGAACAATTAAGTAAAAAAGATTTAAAAACTATTGATTATAACGAATTATTAGATGTGTGTTATGAGAACGGGATTCAACACCAAGATTTACACAAAGATAATATAATGAAAAGAAAGAACGGTGAAATTGTTCTCGTAGATGTTTTAGACGATTCTTTACCTAAACAAGATATAGAGACAATAAATATATAAAAAAAATAAGATATGAATAAATACTTTAAAAAGTACGATGAACATTCAAACAATTTAATTTTAGAAGTTTTAATTTCTAAAAACAATGAATATATTATAATAGAAAACCATCTTTATCATAATAATATTTATGTAGGTGATATTGAATATACATTCAACAAAGAATCTAAAAAAATAGAATTGCTTAATGAAGATTTTTCATTAACGGATGCATGGGATAAGACTGCGGATATTGCATCGGGTGCTATCGAATTCACTGCGAATATGTTTAAATTTCCATCATTAACAGGTGATATGTGGCAAGATACAATCAATTGGGGTCACTATTTATTCTCTATGGGTTCTATAGGGATTATCGCCGCTTCTTTAATTTTCACAGGGGGTGCGGGAGCAAGTGCATCAAAATTAATAGATATTTTAGATTTGGGTTTATCGGGTTTTGAAACATATTATTTATATACAAAAAATAATATGATGGAAGCGGGTATATCAGCTTTCGTATTTATAGTAGGCGGTGCTATGATGGCAATCCCAGGCTCGTCAGCAATCGCAAAATCAATTAACTCAGCAGTCAGAAAAGTTGCTAAAGGTTTATGGGATGTTTCGGGTGGATTGCTTTGGAAATTTATTAAACTCTTATGCGAAAAACTTCCACAATATGGGAAATTGTTTATAAAAGGTATAAAAGAAATACCTAATATTCTAACAAAGTGTAAAGAACTATTATCAAAAGGAATAAAATATCTTATTAGCAAGACATGTAAAATACCATCTTCTATATCGAGTAAATTAAAAACATTATTAGAATTTTTTAGTAAGAAATTAGATGATATAGGAAATTTTTTCAAAACTAAAATAGTTCCCGATACAGCAGATATTACAAATATTTCTTCATTAAACGTTTTAGATAAAATAGATAACAAGTTATTAAATAATCTTAGTAAAAAAGATACAGAATTTTTAAAAAAGATTACATCCCAACTTGATAATATCATAGAAGATAAGGAATATTTATCGAAGATATTAAGCGATAACGATACTATTAAAAAAATATTAAGAAAACAATCATATATCATAGATGAAAAATCTATGAAAAATTTCTCAAAAGTAATAAAAACCGAAAAAATTAGAAATAGTGTTTTGGAGTTATCCGACGATAAATTTAAAACTATTATGAATAAAATAAATAATGACGGAGAATTTATTAAAATTATAGATGATTTTAGTTCAGATAATATAAAAAGTGCAATAAATATATTAACAAATAAAAATAATACCGTTTCTATACATAACATTAAAAAAGTAATTGATATGGGTGACCAAGAAGCAATAAAAGCTTTGGAAAAAAATAGGGGGGATGTTTTTAAATCGATATTGAATGTTAAAAATAATTCAACAAAACAAACATTATTCAAATCTATTGATAATAATTGTAACATAGCTATTACTAAAAATAAAATAAGAAAATATCGTTTCAATGAATTAGAAACTTATGCTAAAAACATAGGTTTGGGCAATGAAAACGGCGGTGTTATGTTATACAAAGGTAAAGTTATAAAAACTTTGGACGAACTTAAATCCGAATATAAAGACGATTTGTTATTATCTAATATGACCTTGGTTAGGAACGCTCCTTATTTCTTTAATAATATTATTAATTATATTTCACCCGATGAGAATAATTCTTCAGAAGATATTGACAGTTTAATGATTATCGAAAACCCCGAAACCCCTATATCAGATGAAAGTATAAAAGAAATGAATTTCGAAACCACAGAGATGAGTTCGGGTACGGTTGGGGATTTAAGAACAGATGAACAGAAACAAGCAATTGTGAATTTTTGTAAAAAATTAAACAGCGATTGGAAACTTGTTAACGATAACGTATTTAACGCATTTAAAAATAGTGTTGATAAAAATGGTGATAAATTAAGTACCGATAAAGAAGATTATAAATACGAAAAGTATTCAGACTTAAAACCATTTATTAAATTATTACAGAGTTATTTAAATAAATATTTGAAATTAGAAGAAAAATTAGTAGTAGATGGCGTGATTGGTAAAAAAACATTAAATGCGTGTATCGAATACTTCACAAAAAATCAAAATAAACCAAATATTGTTGAAGATGTTAAAAAATTAATAGAAGTTTTAAGAAAAAAATAAAGGTGGACAAGCACCACCTTTATTTAACTTTTAAATAGATTTTATTTTTTTTTCACATAAAAAGGTGTATCTGCTCACCAAAAAAGGATTTTTTTAAGATTAAAAATCAAAACTCACATTCGTCGTAAATCACCATTGTTTTAAGATTAATGGTATCGTTAATGCTAAAACCACAAAACATCTACTTGTAGATTTTATACATCTAAAAATAAAAAAGTTTATTCTATTTGCATTTTTAATATATAATAATATGAAAGATGACTTCAATAAATCGTTTACGTGGCTCGGATTAGATAACGAAATCAGAATCGATATTGTTAATACTATTTACAACAATTCTCTTTTTTTAAAAAAAGATTACAATATCTACACGTTTAAAAATCTCTTAGATGATTCATACGAACTACCACAATTCGAAATAGTATATAAAAATATCAATTCTTTATTGGAAGTTATAGAAGAAAATAATCTACACACTATTTCAAATACAAATTTGAATATATACAAATCATCAAATCTTATTTTATTATATAACGAAAAAGTATATGACGGATGGTATAGGTTAATAACATATAAAGAAATGGGAATGGAACACATACCAACGATAGATATAACTAAAATGTTGGATATGGATTGGGAAAAATGGTTAAATAATGAAATAGATTTCTAATCCAAAAAATATTCTGTTATACTTATAATAGTTGATTCGAAACCATCTTTCAATGTTATTTCATTTTCATTCGGATGTAAAGAAAATGTTTCCAAAGTCGCTTTAAAATCTATGTTTTTATTATCTACTTTAATTGTTATTAAATAGCAATCATCAAAATTCAACTTATTATTATTCTTTTTAGCGTTTTGAAACAAATAATCAATCATATCTTCATGATAATCCGCTAAATCTGATACATAACACAAACCTAAATTTTTTAAATCAATATCATTTACATCTTTAACAAAAACTATTCTATATAATAAAATAGAATCATTACTATTTTCATACAAATCCATCAAATAATCTAATTTATTTTCTAATATTTCTTTCGGATTTGACCAAACCAATTCACCATAGGTTTCAATATCTTCTAACAAAATATCATAATCTAATCCCAAAATATTTAGAAAATCGTTATATCTATTATAACTTTCGAATAATTTAATGTGTCTCATATATACATATATATTTTTTTTAAAATCCTTTATTTTTTTGCATCAACCAATATTCCTTACTCACCTCTATTACATCTACAATAAATCTGCTCGGCAATTCTTGCATCAAAGCATACCAAGTAGATTTCTCACTCATTTTCTGACCTTTCCACAAATAAGGATAACCATCCCATCTATCAGTTTTAATAAGTGGTATTTTAAACTCAAATACATATACAACATCATCGTTCTCATCGGGGTGTGCGTGAAAAAGAGCAGATTCGAAATCAGTCGATACCATATACCAACCTTGGTTATATCCCGACTTATCTTTCAATCCTTCTTTTTTAATATCATCTACAAATTTAGATTTCGTACCATGATACACTTTTATATAATATGTTTGATTAGGTAATACCGATTTTACATAATCTTCAAAAAGTTTAATAAAATTCATTCTTATCTATTTATTTTTAAATACGCATATACAACATCCTTATTTCTAAGAATTTCAAATCCTATACTTTCTAAGTATACAATCATTATAGGATTAACAACCTCACATCTAATATATTCAATCTCACTTTTTTTAGCGATTTCTAAAGTTTTATCAATTAGTTTTTTTCCGATACCACCCCCCTCATATTCACTAAGAACCGCTATATCGAAAGAAAAATATTCACCTTCTTTAGAAGCAGAAACACCACCAATTATTTCGCTATCTATAACAACTTTTAACAAAGGTTTATATTCTGTGTGGATACCGACAATATTAAAAACTTTTAAAACATCTTCACAATCATTTGAACCACATACTTTTATAGAAAAATTAAAATCCTTATTAACGATTTTCTTTTTCACTACAAATTCATCTTTTCTATCATCATATAAAACTCTATAATCATTACCACAAATATTTTTTATAATTTCTTCATCATATCCTAATTCACCATTTACATAATCTTCCCAATCACTTAAAGATAAATCATAAATTTCACAAAATTTATTTTGTATATTATTATTAAAAATGAAATCACTCAACGAATTATAAACACCCGAATAATCATTTTCATATTTTTCAAACATTTTTTCATCTTCATTTTTCCACATGAAATATAAAATTTTATATACTTTATTTTTATTAGATTCGTTTAAATGTTTTAACCAATAATTCCCAATATTTTTGAAAGCTTCTAAGTAATCTTTAAAATTTAAATATAAATCTTTATTTATTTTTGACACGGTTTGATTTAAATGTGCTCTGACTTCAAATTTCAAATTATAATAAATATTTATATACTCATCTGTCAACTCCCCTATTTTAGCCAACTTAATTTTATCTTTCTTATCCTTCCCAAAAAACTTACCTTTCGAAATAAAATAATCATAACAATGAGTGAGTTCATGTACGATAATATCAACAAAATAATTTTTTAGATAGTTATATAATTCAATCTTTTTTAATTCTTTATCTATAGCCATTTCCAAAATGTCGTTATAATATTCATCATATATAGTATTCAATGATAAAATATTTGTTCTAATGTTATAAACACCTTCAGAGTCATCACCCATCATTTTAAAATTTATTTCCATATCCTTAAATGGATTATTCCTCACAAACTCATATAAATCGTGAATATTTTTCATTTCTTTATAAGCCGAAATATCAGATACGTGAAATTCATAGGTAGTATATTTTAAAAACGTAGGATTATCAACTATTTTATGTATCTTATTAAATAAATAATCACAATATTCACTAACAATTAATTCTGCTACTTTTTTTAGAGAATCTATATTACGATATGTTTCGAAAATTTTAATATATTTCATAATCTATATATTATTTTTTAATATATAGATTATGAATAATTTGATAAAATATAACGAATGGAAAGTCACAAATACTGAAAAGTATATATCACAAATAAACAAATTCTACCAAGATGAGGATTTTTTAGAAGATATTCTAATAGGCGAAGAACACGCATGTAGAATGTTGGGGAAATCGTTAAAGGATATTGTTACATATATATCGGATAATGAAAACTTGATAATAAGATATGTTGAAAATGAAGATAGTTTATGCTTATTAGGATTGACCACAGAAAATGGAAAAATTTCGAAAAATGATTTAGTAGAAGTTTATCTATTTTGTGACGTATTGATAGAAAAAATAGAAAATGGTAAACAAATGATAACATTCCCAAATGATGTTTCTGAGATGCTAATCGATAAAATGATTAAAATAGCGGAAAAAAGAAATATATTTTTATCTAAAAAAATCTCCAATCATATGTATAAAAATATCAACAAAGATATTGACCCGAAGTTCGCTCATTATAAAATGATAGTTGTTGAAAAAGGATAATTAAAAAATAATTTGGTTAGTAATAAACTTTTTACCAACATTGATATATACTAAGTGGTGGATTTTGACCACTTTAAATATTCAAAAAGAAAATATGAAAATATATAAATATATAAAACATCCCGATATCAACGAGCCTATAAAACTCCCTATAGAACATTCTAAAATTATTAATAATTTAATAATATATGAAAGAATAGAGAAAATTCAAAAAATCATTTTCGATTTTGATAATTTTATAAAAAAGAACGAAAAAATACTAAAAGAAGCATTAGGTGTTAATAAAGAAGTTTCGGATTTTTGTGATAAATTATTTGATATAATAAAAGATGATATTAAAAATAAAAAGATGAATAATAATATTGTAATAACAAATGATTTTGGTATTAATAACATTGAAATTATATATTCCAATATACAATCGAATAACATCGCTTCTATAATTAAAGAAGATAATAATGATATTATATTGAAAATTTATAATATTAATGTGAAAAATTTATTATCTCTTTTGAATCACGAATTTCTCCATGTTTATTCAGATTTCAAAGGTATGAATAAAGTCGATTATTATGACAATTTAATCCATCTAACTAATAATTATGGTTTTGATGATGGTTATTCGGGAAGATTGATACATATTCTTTATTTTTTCACCGAACACGAGATGAATTCAAATATTCAGGAATTGTGGAAAGAAATTAAAAATAACAATGTCAAAACGATTGATGATTTTAACAATTATATTAAAAATCATGAATTTTACACTTACCTAAAATATGTAGAAAATATTAATTTATATCATTTTTGGGAAAGGATAAAAAATGAAAATAGAACGGGTATTTTCATTAAATCTTTCGACATAAAAGATGTTAATACTTGGTTAATAAAAAACGAAAAAAAATTAAAATCGAAAACCGATAAATTCAAAAGAAGGATTTTTAAATTAAGGGATTTGCTATCCCAAAAAGATGTATAACAAAAAAAGACTCAGTAAAACCAAGTCTTTTCTTTTTTTAACCAATTAATATCTTAAATAACCCCACGATTAGTTAAGATATCACGAATGATAGCGTTTTCGCTTTTACAATATTCATTCGAATTTAGTTTTTTCATCAAAACTTCAGAATCTCTTTTCACTAAAGATTTTCTCATTTGAATAACACCTCTACGTGTTAAAATTTGAAAAACTTCTTCTCTTTCTACTTTATTTAAAGTAGCTTCTTTAAATTTCTTTAGCAAATACTGAGAATCTTTTTTGCTAAGAGATTGTCTAATTTCGGTTAATGTCTTTTTTTGTGCCATAACTTTTTTTTAATTTAAATAAACACTACACTCGTAGTATTTGTGCTTAATAGGGATTCGAACCCAAAACGACACCCGTTGTCTTTAAACATTTTACAAATATATGAAATAAAAAAATAAAATACAAGCTTTAACGAATTTATTTTTAAAACTCAACATTATATAAACTTTCCACCATTTCAGCAGATAATTTAGGAAACATCATAGGTGTAATTCCATGTTGTCCACACCCCATTATCAACCAATAAAGAAATTTTTTACTTCTTTCTATTTTCAAATCCAAATCCATATCAGAACTCGATATATTCTTATTATCCATCATATTTAAACACTTTTTAAAAAGAACCATTTATCAGTATCTATTAAAGAAATGTATTTTTTAGGAACTTTACGTATTATTTTATATTCCCCTTTCTTCGGTAAAGTAATTTCCTTCATCTGTTCTTCAACACCAAATTCGAAAGTATCATACTCCATTTCATACATATCTGAATAAAATTCTAAAGTCGTAGTATCATCCGACCAAGTAGAAACTATCGGTTTTTTAATATCATTTGGAACTTTAACTAACAAGCCGTCAAAAACTTCTATAATATTCATAAAATAATATTTTTACAAATATAATAAAGATAAATCAAATATCCTAATTTTTATTAATTTTTTTACGGTCTTTTATATAAAACTCTTTATTCAGAGTTTTTATTAATTTATGAACATTCTTATCTAAATCCCCATTATCGTCGATAATGTGTAAAACTTTTAACCAAAGGAATTCCTTTTCTTTCTTTTTAGTCATACTTATTTATTTCTTTATTATATTCTTATTCTTCCCCTTTTTATAAGAATGAGGAGAATCTATTTTCTTATATATGTTCACACAACATGTCATGAAGAACAGTATAATTAAAATAATTGTTTTATTATATTTTCGCATACTATTATATGTAAAAATATATTCAAAGTTTTATTTTAATATATAGGATATGAAAAAAATAACATTATTTCTTTTTTTAATAATAAATTTAAATTCTTGCATTAGCATAAAAAACATTTATATCGAAGAAAAAAATATATTTTACTATCAAATGGATTTTGTCAACAATAATAAAAATCAAATATCTATTAGATATTTGGATAACGATACCACAATTTCAATATACTCTAAATATAAAAAATTTAATAATGAAGGGTTTTTAAAAATAAAATTTGATAATGAAAGGTGGCAATATTATAATTATGTAGAACCATCAAATAGTAAATCCAATACTATCTACATAACAGATTATAAAAGATTTATTTACAATATGAGAAATAAAAAAAGAATTTATATTAAGTATTAATATATTTCTTGTAAACATCATCTATATAAACTCTTTCTTTAAATAAATCAAAAATTATTTTTTCCATTAATCTATTATAATAATACTCATAATACATACCATTTCTCGATATAATGCGTAGAATAACTTTATTTATTTTATCATCCAAAAAAATAAACCAATATTAATTTCCATCTAAAACAGCATTAATATAATTAATATCATGTTTTAAATTTTTAATAGCATCATTAATTTTAATCGAACCATTTTTCGTTTCAAAAAAAATTTTGTCACAAACCCTGATAAAAGAAGGCGTATGATATTTAAAACAATTTAATACCTCTTTTTCGATTTGTTCTAAAAACAACATTTCATCTACACTCAATTCTAATAACTTAGTATGATAAAGTTTATACTTTCTCTCACTTATTCCCATTTTTTATAGAATTCTTTTCACTCAATCCCACCAACGTCTTAAATCAGACCCATCATATTTAATATCCCAATCATTTGGATTTAGTATATGAATACCTTTTATAATTCGCATCAACTCATCCCAATATTCATTTTCCAATTTATGTGAACATTCTATCAATTCACTGTTTTGTTTATCAACTTCTTTGTTCGTATGACCCTTATATAAATAATTACCGTTTTCCATTTTTTCTAAATAATCCATGAAATTATTTTCATATTGATATTTTATACCAAGCATTTTTTCAGCCTCTTCTAAAAAACTATCATTATTATAAACATTTAATATATAAATAGCTCTTTTCATAGCAGATACCTTTTTCATCCTCGAAACATCTTCTTCATGTCCATAATTTTCGATATAATGACAAGTTCTTTCTATGGATTTTTGTAAAAATCCCAAATTAACAGAATATGCATAATCATTAGATAACTCTTTTCTATAAATATAAACATTTTTGAAAAATCTAAATACCATTGAATAAAAGTCAATAATTCTATGCTTATTTCTATAATAAAAACTAACCACAAATTCTTTTAATCTATTATAATATATTTCTATTTTTTCATAAAAAATATGCCCTAATATAATACCCAATATAACACTCGGCGTAAATTTATTAAAAATAACTTCAAGCGAAAAATCAAATAATATCAATATTTTAATTATATAATATGATACAAAAACTATCAACATCGATAAAATGTCTTCTTTTTTAAATTTATTTTTTAGAAACTCTCTCATATAGATTTTTTTTATTTTTTCCACATTCTTTAAAATATTGATATCTCATATATTCAATATCGTTTATCTTTCTATTATGATTATATATCACTATAAATAATCCAATAGAACCTATTAAAAACACAATAATTAAAACTACCATAACTTGTTTATATTAATAATTCTATAATATCTTCTAATTTTCGTTTTAAATTTTTCTTTAATATTATCCATTAAATTTTCTTCAGTCTCAAACATCAATAAAATAACTCCATTGTTAGGTTTAGAAAATTCGATATATACAAATCCTCTATAACCGAACTCCACAATTTCGAAGAATGTCGCATCAACATTATCAGAAACAAAGGTACAATTTTTATGGCTATTATCCCAAACAAAACCAATATATTTTAAAATTTTTTCATTTTCATCAGAAAAATGAAATTCTATATAACCTTGCATAATTTATCACAATAATCATATATGTTGTTATCATAAATATTTCCTTTAGTATCTGAAATAACATCGATAACATTTACTCCAAATTTGTTAAAATATTTTTCGTTTTTATATTTATTGACATCTTTGGCTTTTTTGATATATGGAGCACTACCTAAATATGACTTAGGTTTTATTTGTATACCTAAAACCAATTCACCATTCAAAAATACTTCATAATCTATCGCATATTCATAATCAATCTCTCCCGAAACTTTTTTAAATACTAATTCAGGATAAGATTCTTCTAAAGATTTTATAGTATTTTTTTCTCTAATAACTACACCGTTCCATGTTTCACATATAACTCTATATCTAACACATTCTACACAATCAGCCATCGTCAAATCTAAAGAATTGTTGTTTTTTATAGCATTATATAAAACAACACCCTTTTCATATAGTTCGTTTTTAGTTCTCCCAAAAGATGTATTAACCACTTCAATATTATTAGAAATATATTCTAAGCGTTTCTCACCACTACTATAGTAAAATTCTTCCCACTCTTCTTTATCTTTAAAATCTTTAGATTCTATTAAAGCAGCAACATATCCAACAGATTGTGGAGAATTTAATTTCAATTCATTCCAAATTGAATTAGTGTACCTGAATTTTTCAGGACTTAATTTTAGTTCAAATTCCATATACTTATATAAATTAATACTTCAATAGTTTTAGTATATAAAAATAATTATCTTTTCAATTTTTTTTAATTATCAAAAATAAAAAATCACATACCCATATTTTAATATATAAAATGTTAAAAAACATTAAACATATGGAAATAAAAAAATTTGCAAATTTTATCAATGAAAACAAAAAAGAGAAAATAACCGAAATTATTCAAAATTTGATACTTTTTTATAAAACACATAAAAAAATAAACACTAAAGAAATAAATAACGGATATTGCATGGATTTCGCTGAAGATTTTTTTAAAATTATAAATAGCAAAGAAACTAAGTCATTTCACAGAGCTTATAGTGAATATTTATTCGATTATGAAGATTTGGGTTTCGCTTACGATGAACAAATATATGATAATGAAGAGTTTATCAGATGGAACAAAAAATCTATACTATTGTATGGAGGATTTCCAAAAAACTTAGATTTGACTGTTTATGAACCCGATACACATGTTTGGATATATTGCGATGGTTATCATTATGATGCGGAAAACCCAAATGGTGTCGATGCTTGGTATAAATTGAATTTTTTTAAAAGGGATTTAAAATCCAATTCTTTATAACTACTTACTCAACCAATAATTTTTCATGAAAATATTTATCATTATTAAAAATTGAAATTATATACACACCTTTTTCTAAATAAATAGTTTGAGATTTTTTATACTCACCTACGAAAACACCATTTATTTTATAAATTTTAATATAAACATCACAATCTAATAAAATAGATAATATATTGTTTTCTATAAAAAATGAATGTTTTTTGATACCAGTTTCTCTATTTATAGATTTTATTTTAGTGTAAAAAACATCTCCGTTATAATTAACCTGTTTTATTCTATAATAAATGTTTCTATATCCATCAAATTCTGAATAAATATATCTATATTCTATGGATTTTACATCATTATAAACACTAACATCTTCCCAACTATCTAAATCATAAGATTTTTCAATAACCAATTTATCAATATCACCTTTCTGATTATATAAGAACTCTATATAGATTAAACCATTTTCATAAAACACATCAAAATTTATAACATCTAAAGGTAAAACACTACATAAACCTATGCCACCAATTAAAGAAACATCTCCGACAACATTACCACACGATGCGTTCCAAACAGCAACACCACCAATATCTATAATATTGTTATTACCACCACCATTTCCTTTTTTAATCAATCCCCCAAATTTAACATTTACAATAGAACCAACGGGCAAAGATATCTTACCACTGTTCCCAAAATCCAAAGTTCCGAAAATATTAATAGTAACGGGCGAACCACTTATAAATAAATTAGAAGGTATGTTGTTAACAACAACACCCACAGGGATGTTAATAATATCACCACCCTGTGGTATTCTCCCACAACTCCAAGTAGAAACGACATTCCAAGAACCTGTTATTGCATTACAAGTCAACACCACAACGTTATTATACATTATTATAAATACGATTATATAAAAGATTTTTCTCACACAATATATATTAACAATTTAAATAAAAGTTTATATTGATGTATTATTTATACTAAAATTGTATATTTATTTTTATATATAGCTTATGCTCAATGATATAAATAAAATAATAGAAACCGTTGGAGGTAATAGAAAAAAACTCATAACATTAATAATTCTTCTTTGTTTTGTCGGTGCTTTTTATGTTTTTAAAACATTATCATATAAAGATGATTGCTCAGGATTAATAGAACAAAATGAAAAAATACTCGATAAAAATTTGAGTATAATGAATGTGAATAATAAATTAATGGATAATAATATATCGCTAACAGAAAGAATATCTATTTTAGAAGAACTAATATCTAAAAAAGACTCTATTTTAATGAAAGAACGAAACAGAATTCTTTCACATAGAAATATAACACATAATAATATAACGCATAACAACAATGATACGCTAACCGAAACCGATATAGAAGTCGAAAACAACACAGATGAAATGTTGAGTTATAATAGAACATATTATCAATTAGAAGATAGTGTTGTGGTAGAAAATTATTTAGAAAGTGATGGTGGTAAAAAAATCTTACAAGATTCGTTGAACACAGAAACATCTAAAGATAGCTTAGAAATAGAACCTAAAAAAGAAAAAAGAAATTTTTTCCAAAGAATATTCAAAAAAAGAAAATAATTATATATCCAATTTTTTTATAGAAGTGATTTGTAATTTAGGAGTTTTACTTTTCATCGTTATTTCATGTTCATATGGAAATGACATTTTTGATGAGATTGTATGTTCCCAATTAATTTCGTCACGGTCAACCAAAACTTCTATTAAATATGGCGGAGTTTCTTCCCAATCATATTGCTCACCATCAATAGAAAATAGAAAATCAGAATCTATTAAGTTTTTATCAGGCATGAAATGTAATCCTAATTGAGTTTTATTTATATTTTTTTCAGATGATATGAAAAGAACTCGATACAATTTAACATATTTCGGAACGTTATTCAAACCATAAGGAAAATCTGTTTCTAAATATTCTTCTAAAAAATTAACAGCATCTTCTTCATAATTAAACGCTTCAAATCCATATTCACCAACATATTGTTTGGCAGAGTATTTTTGAACATCTACATAATTCTTAACATCTATTTTATTTTTATTAATAATATTAAAAATTTTCATAGCAGCCGAATATTCACCGTCTATGTTTTTTTTCGAAATTATCATATTACCATCAATTACATAACCATCCTTTTCGACATATTTGTTTAAACATGATAAAAATGATATATTTGGTATTTGGTATTTGTTCTCTTTTATATATTCGTTATATTTTTTAATTCTTTTCATATAAGTATATATAAATATTTAAAAACATTTTTACCATCTACCGTCACTTCTTTTTCCTGCGTGTTCGAACAAAATTTCACCCGTTAAACAATAATGATTCCAATTTTTAAGTAATTCATTATTATCATAATATGAAGCACTTCCACCATTTCTTTTAATATATGACATAATAGATTCCGCATATATTGAGAAATGATTATATATAGATTCACCACAACCACACGCTGTCGAATTTCCATTATTGAATTCCCAAACAATTGGCTTTAAACCACAATTTGGACAATTCATCCACAAATGAGGTTCTTTAACTTCTACATAAGCATCAATAGCTTTATATAAACTTCTATTATTTCTTGTATATTTTAATACAACTTCTTTTTCCATAAAACATTATTTTCACAAATATAGATAAAAAAACGAAAAATAAAAAATAATATATAGTTTATGATAAAAATTAAAGAAAAAATTATACAAGAATATAATAAAATACCATCGATGTATTATTTTTACGCTACAACATTTTTCGGGTTTTTAACATCGTTTCTATTTTTATACGAACAAACACATCCGAATTTCTCATATATAATCCCTCTTTCAACATTTATAATACAATTAATAAGCACTTGTTTCTTCATTTTCAAAAAAGATAAAAAAGAATATAAAAACGACTTTTATTCAAATTCTAAAATAATAAATGAAGATTTAAAAAGTATAAAAACTAAATTTTTTGAGAAATTATGAGAAATATTTTACTATTTGAAAAATATATAAATCACACATCGTTTGAAAATATTTTAAAAAATGAAAATATTTTTTTAAACATTTTTGGAAATTCTTTAACAATTTATGATATCAATTTTTTAGGAAAACACAATGAATTCGAAGGTGTTCTTGGTTGTATCGGTTTATCCAAATATCACAATTTTTTTGAAGTTTCGAGAATAGCAGGTGAAAAAGGATTCGGGAAAATTTTATATATTTTAGCAATGGAACATTCATATCCAAAACCATTAGTAATTAGTAGGGATTGTGATATAAGAGAAGATGCGTTAAAAGTTATTATGAAAATAAAGAATGAAATACCTTTCAATGTAAATATTAAAGAATTTAGCAGTGATGATGAAAATTTTGTTTCAGAATTGGAAGATTACCCAAATTACGAAGAATCTATAGAAGATAATGATTTAGAAATAATAGAATTTTATAAGATATATAACAGTGAATTTTATTCTATTCCTTTTTTCATTGAAAAATTTAGAAAAGAAAACAGAATAATAAAAAATAAAAGAATTGATATGTTAGGTCACGATTACTTCGATAGTAAATATTTCTAATTCGGGAATAAAAATTTTATATATAGTTTAATAAAAAAAAAAATACTTTATGAAATTTCTTAAAAGAATAGAAAATAACAAAATATCAACATATAGCGAATATATAACAGAATCTATTAAGTTTAAATTGAATCCCGATTTGGATAACATTTTAAACCAAATACCAAATAAGAAAAAAGCACAAACCGTAGAATCATTTCTTGTTAAATCTATATTAACAGATTTTTATAATTTTATTAAAAATGAAACCGATAGACCTATAGATAAAAACTATTCTACGTGGAATACTCAACAAAAATTAGATTACTTTTTAAATAATAGTGACGAATTTTTGAAAAATTCTTTTCAAGTTCATATACAAAGACGATATAATCAAAAATTATCATCTATTATAGATTATATAAATACTAATAATATAAACAGCAATAATTTCGAAGATTTATATCAAAAATCCGTTCAATGGCATGAAGATATAACTAAAAATGCTAATCAAGATAGAAACGATTCAAAAGTTATAAGAACCGATGAAACTGAGAATACTGATAAATTTATAGAATATCCTAATGGATGGTATTGGATTAATTTAAACACATCTTATAGTGCAGATGAAGCAAAAAACATGAGTCATTGTGGCAATGATAGTGGAAAAATATTATTTTCTTTGAGAGATGAAAATTCAAATTCACATATAACTGTTTCTTACGCAGAAAATGAAAAAGCAATGTATCAATGTAAAGGAAGAGGTAATTCGAAACCTAAACAAATATATCATCAATATATTTTAGACCTCTTATTAAATGAAACATATCCTATAAATATTACAATCACAGGTAGCTATAAACCCGAATTAGATTTCAATTTAATGGATTTAACAGAAGAACAAAGGGATGATTTAATTAATAAAAAGCCCACTTTGGAATATACTGATAATATGTTTGAACTATATTTAGAAAATGGTGATTGGAATAAAGTATGTGCAATGATACTAAACGGTTTTATATATGAGGGTGAAAAAAAATGTACCGATTTTAATTTATTAAGATTTATAGTAAATCAAAAATTGGATAAGAGTATGTTTATTCATGATGATTGGTTTAACCCCGATTTGGATTTAAACACTACTAAAGAAGATTTAGAATTTTATATAGAACATTATAATAAAGGTGTTTTAGATTCTAAATTAGCTAATCAAATATATGTTTTGTGGAAATTAGGTGCTATATCAAATAGTGACGCAGAATCTAAATTACCCGATTTAAAAATACAAGATGGTAAATGGTTTATAAAATATAAAGCTGATAATTATTCAGAATTTCATTTTATGTATAGTGATGAAGGAATGGATAGTAACTCAATTTCATATAGAGAATTTATTAAAAGTTTAGATGATAATGATAATTTTGGATATATTGATTATAAACTTTCCGATTGTGATTTAGACGATTTAACAACCGATACTAAAAAATCAATATTAGATAAAATGAAAGACGGTCTTAGCAATTTAGATGAGTCCGATATAGAAGAATTAATGAACAGCGAAAATTTTGATTTCGAATCTGTAGAAGAATATAGCGTTGACAAAGTGGTGGATTCTGTTATGGATGAAAAACTTGGCGGTGATTGTTTAAAAACTTTATTAGAATTAGATACTTTTGATGATATTAAAAACAATATTATCAGAGGATATGAAAGAGCACAAGACGCAGCAGACTCATCAGAAGCTTTTAATACCGCTATAGAACCATTAAAAGACTTTTTCAATTTAGATAGAGATAAATGGTTTGTTTGGAGTAGCGTAAAAGATAAAGATGGTAAAGATAATTCTGTCTTGCTTTTACCATTTGACCCCGCATGGGCTATGTTATTAAATAGAGCATCTGATAATGGATATTATCTACAATCACTATCAAGAATATTAGAAGAAATTTTTGATTCTAACACAAGAGATGATGCTTATCTTTTTGGTATAGAAGAAGATGAATTTCCCAATTATTTAGATTTTAATTATCCTTATTACGGGTTTAGTGGTAGCGTGAATAAAGATGATTTAAATGTGAGTGTTATAGAAGAATTATAATTTTTAAAATTATATTCAATTATATTGTTTCAATAAGCCGTATTTTATTAGGTGGGGATATTATATTATTTATATATAGTTTCTATAACAAATATAGAAAACATTTAATGGGAACGACTACAGACTTATCTATAAGAAGCTATAACCACCAATTACTTGATTTAACAATAGTTAAATCAAAACTCATCAACGACCTTCTTGTTGAATATCGTAGAGTCGCTAATATTATTTTAAATAAACAAATAAAACATTTTATTTTAACAGGCAATTTAAACTCAAAAGATAGTAAAGATTTCTATGGCAATATTAAAT